>Ga0209541_10000536_pt1 | contig 74337 bp, 87 predicted proteins | sample RifCSPlowO2_01_FD_184027 | JGI IMG/M metagenome (GOLD analysis project Ga0209541, IMG submission 184027) | Groundwater microbial communities from Rifle, Colorado - Rifle CSP2_plank lowO2_0.1 (SPAdes) (version 2) | ecosystem: Environmental > Aquatic > Deep subsurface > Groundwater | place...
AGATGTTTTGGACGGTGAATATAGATAAATATATATATATAAATATTCTATTATTTTCATGAAAAAAGAGTTTAAAATTGTATTTATTATTTTAATATTATTTTTAGTTCTATTATTAATTAATAACTTTAAGCAAGATAATGTTAGTGGTAATTCTATTTTTGATGTTTTTAAAAATTTATTTAGTCAGCCTGTTGGAGCTGAAATTGGTAAAAATGATATTAATGAAGAATCATCTGCATTAAAACCAGCACCACAATATTCCTTTCCTTATCAAATTGGTTGGCCTATTATTGAAACGATTGATGTTAGGACTATTAGTCAGTCTATAAATGTAATGGATCTTGATGGTAATGATCGAAATGAATTAGTTTTAGCAATGTTTGGCAAAATTTGGGCTTGGGATTACAAAGGTAATAACTTACCTAGTTGGCCGATATCAACAAATATGAATGCTAGAGGGATTAGTATCGGAGAATTGGAAGGAAGTATGAAGATTGTATTTAACACAATAGAAGAAAGTTCTTTAAGTTCTCACATTCATATTTTTAATTACGATGGAACAGAAATTAGAAATGAGTGGCCAAAGCAAGTTGATGTTAACATACCCCGTAGCCCGGTTTTGGAAGATATTGATAATGATGGTGCATTGGAAATTATTGCGGGAGGCGATTCTAAAATTTTTGCTTGGAGGTTTGATGGCTCAAATATGCCAGGCTTCCCGATTGATTTAACAACTTTAGATATCGGACCTCTTGGTTATTTGGCAGTCGGAAATATCGAAGGCAGTGATAATCAAAAGGAAATCATTTTTTCTACTATGGTCCAGTCTGGAAATCGCAAGCGAATTGGTGCAGTTTCTAGCGACGGAAGATTGCTTAATAATTGGATTCCTCAAGGCGTTAATGAGGTAGGAAGTGAGAACTATCCTGTATTGGCGGACTTAGATCTCGATGGGGATTTAGAAATATTAATCAGCGGCATCAGTGAGGTTATTGCTTATGAGAATGATGGTAATGAAATTTTCAAAATTCAAACTCAATCTACCCCTGGCTCACCAGTGATCAGTGATATTAATGATGACGGTTACTTAGAAGTTATCGCTGCAGACAATTTTTATATTTATGTTTGGGACCGCTATGGAATTCCTTTGAAAAATTGGCCGATTTCTATTTTAAATGTCAGCTGGACTTGGAGCTCTGTAGAAATTTCTGGACCGGTGGTTGGTAACATTGATAATGATAAAGAACCAGAAATTATTCTTAATGGATATAAAGCAGATACAAAAGATTGGATGATTTATGCTTTTAATGCTGATACCTCTATAGTGGGTGGTTTTCCCATTAAGGAAGAAAATAGGTATGCCCCCTCCGATACTCCTGTCCTCTCTGATATAGATGGAGATGGAGATATTGAAATAATTTCTTATGCCGAAAAGCATATTGACCCCTTTTTCGGATATATGAAAGTAGTGGCTTACGACCTTCCTACACAGTTTGATAAACTCCTATTAACACCTTGGCCAATGCTTCAACAAAATCCGCGACGAACTGGCTGTTGTGCTCCATATTCTTCAGGACAATAGCTTATTTCTCTAGTTTGTAAAAGTAAAATCTGCTTCCATCTATAGGATAAATTTTATATCAGTCTAATTTAACTCTTTCTAAAATTTCGTATTTAGGACCATCTTTACTTAATTCACTTTTAACCAAGCAAAATTCATTAACTTCAAATTCCTTTTCTTCTATGTCAATTTTCAGATTTTTCTTAAATTCTTCTTTATCTTTATTATACGCAATCGGGGCAGAACTAAAAACTGTAAATTGCATCTAAAATCGAAACATTTATGTATCTGTTATTTCTTGATTATATTTATGAGTTTATTCAAAAAGACTATATTGGATTTGAGTCGTGCCTTTGACGCACGTGTTGAAGCGTATGATAGAATGAAAGAACAAAAACAACCTCTTTCAAAACAAGGTCCAGACGTAGATTTTGATACTAATTTAAAATTTAGAAAAACATGTTACGAACATATTGAAGCAATAGATAAAGAACTAAAAGATATCGAATCATTAGGGATTTTAATTAGAGATTATAAACGAGAACTTCTCACCGCAATCGAACATCAAGATTGGGATAGAAGAAATGAAACTAGAGCACATCTAGCTAAAGCTTTAAGCTTAATAAAAGATATAGAACCCCTAATCAGTAAAGTGAAAAAAGACTCTAAATTATTAGAATAATTTTTTGTTCTGCCCCGACTTTCTCGAATTATTTCATAATTCTCGAACTTTTCCCACTTCGTAAGAAAAGGCAACTAACATCATTAAGCTCAATTCAGAAGTCGGCTATTTTTTTGAAAGGGAAGGGCAACTTAGAAAAAACATTCAATAAATAAAAAGAAAAAATTAAAGGTTTAACCTTTTCTCTGCATTGTGAAGGTTCCTCTTGTAGCCATATCAGCAGGTTTGTAATTAAAATTCCATATTCCTTTATATGTCTGTCCTCCATCTTCAGATTGTCCTTGATACCTAATTGTAGATGGATTCAATAGAGGTCTTCCTTTATGTTGTGGTCCTAATACATCTCTTAAAGCAAGCATAACTTTTCTTGCTCCTTCTGGTACAGATGCAGATTCATATCTCTTATTAAATTCAACTGCTTCTGGACTAACAGTACCTTCTACAGATGCATATCTTCCAACATCATAAATTCTTCCTTCAAGAACTCCTTCAGCAAGTTTAGCAGCTTGTTCTTCGGTTTGCGCAACAGCAAAAGGAACAGGCATTTCTGAACTTCCTTTAACTTTAGTAGCTTGTCTGTATAAGCCAGTAAAAGTAACTTGGTAACTATCACCTTCTGCTTGTCTAACTGTTATATCCATAACTTGCTTTTCTTTTCTTTCCATTTCCTTTGAAAGTCCATCAAACAAGATTTGTTTTAAATTCATTTTAATTCCCCCAATTAATTTTGTTCTAAAATAAGGAATTATTACTACCTTTTAAACCTTTCGGTTCTATTATCACTATTAAGTCGCTATTATAGATTGAAAGTTGCCCTTCCCTTGGTATACCTGTTTAATTGCACTTCGTGCTTTAAGACGCCGACTTCTGAACTTCTTCGGAATTTTTTTCAAAAATTCCTCGACCACGTTGCACTCTCGCCTTCGGCTCTGGGAGTTTAACAGGAATTATACGATATATTACTCGCTCACTTCGTTCGCTCCGTCATACACTCAGGAGGGAAAAATTATATTTATTATTCCATTGAATTTTTTCACTCGAGCCACGCCCCAACTTTAACTACTCCTAATTTTTAGAATACTTTTCTAGTTCTTTAACTAGCTTATGGATTTCTATAATTGCCTCTTTTACTGTTTCAATATCAATGTCTTCACCATAATAATTGATCCCATTCCTTAATTTTCTGTATCTATCAAATTTTGCGGAGACAGATGGTTCTTTAAGAATATCTTTTAAGAAATAGCCAATCGATTCATGATCTAAAAATTTATATCCTTTTAAATAACCTATAGCTTCACAATATTCTCTTAAACCTTCATAAAGTTCTCTTAATATTGATTTTAAAGTATCAGGACTTAATTGTATAACTTTAGCAGTTTCAATTGCTTGGATTGAAGATTTAAATAAACTGGAAGTCCTTATCTTATTAGGCATGACTTTCTTCGCTTTTCCCTCAATTAAGCTATTCTCAAAATTCATAAAACCTCCAACTCACCAGATAAAACAATTCCATTGCAAATGTTGTTTATCAGATTAGGATTTGATTTTTTTGCCCTATCCCATAAATTTTTGCTGAATTTATGCATACTTATTTTTCTATTTAAGTTTTTTTCATATTTTTCAATTGAAAAATCTTTATTAACATTTGATATCAAACAAATATCTATATCGCTACGGGTATCATCTCTAGCAGAAGCGTAGCTTCCAAATAATACAATGACGGGCAAATCATAAATTTTCTCCAAATCTTCAACGATATTAGAATTTCTAATTTTTTCTAAATTGTAATAGAACTTTAAATTTAGACTTTTTTTTGATAAAATTAATTGATAAAATGAATATAATCCTTCTTTTCTTGATGACAAAAACCCCTCTTTAACTAGTTGATTAAGATATTGCCTAACTGTTGTATGATTAATTTTTAAAATTCTAGATAATTCTCTAATGCTAGATTTCTTATTTGGTTCTTCAAAAAATGGTTTTAAAATGGTTAATTTTCTTTCCATATGTAAATATATACTTCCACTTGTTTATAAATTTTTCCATTTAACGGGGTTGGTGTGAAATTTTGGAGGATCTCTGTATTCTATCAAACTATAAATCGCCTATCTTAAATAGTAATACTTTCTATAATAGAGAATATAAGTTTTTAATATAAGTTATTGCATATATTTCTTGAGGTGATTGTAATGAGCTTTAATTTATTAATAAAAGAATTTGAAAACAGGTATAAAAAGGAGAAAAATGTGCGAGCGAAAACACGCTTGCATATTTTACTTCTTCGTCGGAAAAATTATTCACAAGAAGAAATTTCAAGCATAATTGAGGTGACACAAGGAACCGTATCGAATGTTTGCCGGCGCTTCGTTAAAGAAGGATGGAAACAAACAAGAAATAATGTAACAGGAAACATAGCGTATAACAGCGCAGAACAACTAAAAAAGGCATTAAGAAAAGAATGGAACAGACAAAAATTCAAGCACAAAAGTATTACTTACTTATGTTTTTGATTATAATTTTTAAATATGAATAAAAAGATTAGTAAATTTGTATACTGGACGCCAAGAATATTAGCCATTTTATTTATTACATTCTTGGCATTAATGTCATTGGATGTTTTTTTATTTGAATTAAATTTCTGGCAGATAATGGGGGCATTTTTAATTCATAATATTCCAGTATTTATCTTATTGGCAGTTTTATTAATCTCTTGGAAATAGATTTTTCTTCTAATTATCGCATTAAATTTCAATTTCAATTAATTTTTTATTTGCCTTGCTTAAAATATCAATTTTATTTCCAATATAAATAGCATCTTCTATTCTTATTCCAATTTCTTTATTTTTTTCTTTGAAATAGATTCCTGGCTCAATTGTAATAAATTGCTTCTTCGAAACTTTATCTGCAGAAATAGCATTTATCCTTGGATTTTCATGAACCTTTTTTCCTAATCCGTGCCCTAAATTGTGCTTGAAATGCATCTTGTAATCTTTTAATAAAATTCTTGAATAAATTTCTAAATCACAGTAATTCATATTTAGCTTTAATTTTTTTATGCATTTTATTTCACAGTTTAAAATCAAATTATACAAATATCTTTCATGATTATTCGCTTTGCCAAGAAAAATTGTTCTTGTCATATCAGAACAATATCCATTTATTTTACAGGCAAAATCCAAAAGCAAAAATCCGTTAGTTAATTTTTTATTTCTTGGTTTTGGATGTATCTGCATATTATTATTTGCTGTAATGGGATCATAAGCTTTTTTTACTTTAAATTGTTTAAATCTTTTCAGAATGTAATTAGAGATTTCCTTTTCTGTTTTGAAATTAAAATTATTAATAATTTCCTTAAAAATAATGTCATTAATTTCGCACGCTTTTTTTATTGAGGAATATTTATCCATGAAAGATTATAAAATTATTGAATATATAAAATTATTTAAACGGGCAAGCGGGGATTTGAACCCCGATCACAGCCTTTCGGCTAAATAATTTAAATTTAATAATTTATAATAGAAAAGTTTATATATAGCCTATTATACTATATATCATGTCGGAACCCATATTTGAATACAAGCAAGATGATGACGGTTACTTGATCGAGATGAGGATAATAAAAGTAAAAAAAGATGCTTATTATCCAGAAGGTATAAAATATTCATTAGTCGCTATTGACAAAGAAACTAGAAAGAGGATATTGGGTTTAGACAATCATGAAAGGAAAGGACACCACATACATAGGTTTGGAAGAGAAATAAAATATGATTTTGTAGACGAGTGGAAATTAATAGAAGATTTTTATGAAGAATACCAAAAAATTAAGGAGAAAAAATCAAAATGAAAATTAAAAGAATAATAATAGAAATAAGGCCGTTAAAAGAGTCTTTAAAAGAATTTGCAGAAACCTTTGGAAAAGTAAAAAGAAAAGAAAAAATAACCCATAAATATGGGGTTGGTTTTAGTAATATTGCAAGTTTTAGAAAATTTTTCTCTAAAAGAAGGATTGAATTATTACATATAATAAAACATAGAAAACCAAAATCGATATACCGGTTAGCAAAATTAGCAGACCGCAGATATAAAAATGTATATGATGATGTTAAATTATTAGAAAACTTAGATTTAATTACAAGAAAAAATCATCATGTTGGTGTCGATTTTAATAAATTATCAGTTGAACTTAAAGTTTGAAGAATATTTAAACGGGCAAGCGGGGATTTGAACCCCGATCACAGCCTTCGCGGGGCTGTGTACTATCCGGTTATACTACTCACCCACAAAATTAATTATCTTTTACTGTTTTATTCATACCTCTGTTCCTATTTGCATTAAACCATTCAACTCTTTTCTTTCTGTAAAAATCCATAAAATTCCTTTAGTTCCAATTACAATTTTTCCGCTTAATTGCAGATAATCTAATATTTGAAGCAGTGTTTGATGCATTATCTGCTTAGGCAAACTTTTTTTTAATTGTGCTAAAGTCATCAGCTCACCTTTTTTTAATATATTCTCGACCATAATGATTGTATTTAAATTAGGAGAATGCAATAATTTTTTTCTTTGCTTATGTAAATTTCTTTGCAACATTTTTATATCTATTAGATATATTATTATACCTGATAGTGATAGGTATATAAATCTTTCTAATATGAATTTATCTAACTTATCTAACAATAGGATAATCTTTAGTTTTATGAAACATTTCTCTTATCCAATATAAAGGAACATTTAAATATCCTATTTTGTCGAATCTTCTCATTGAAGTTATGACATATGAATTTAAAAAATATCTTTTTCCATATCTTCTAGCCCTTTTAGAAAAATCCTGGTTTTCATGCTTTATTATTTCTTCATTAAATTTGACTTTTTCAAATAATTCTTTGCTCGAAAAAATTATTCCTGATGAATTATGTATTCCAGATCTTCCTATTAAATTTTTCATAAAGCAATAAAATAAAGCTAAAAACTTTTTATTATCCGGCCTTACTTTACACGTGCCAAAGAAATCTTTTTCTTTTAAATTTTTTATTTTGGTTATCAAATCATCGTTAATAAAGGTGTCTGCATCCAAAAAAATTATAATGTTTCCTGAAGATTTTGAAGCGCCATAATTTCTTGCCAAAGATACATTTTTCTGTTTTATTGAATAAACCTTTGCATATTTTCTTGATATCTCTCCAGTTTTGTCAGTGCAGCCGTTGCATACGACTATCTTTTCAATATTTTTCGGAATAATTTTTAATGTTTTTTCTATGTATCTTTCTTCATTCAAAGCAGGGATAATAATGCTTATCATAAAGTAATTTAATTCAAAATCTTTATAAAGCTTTATTAGAATAAATTTTTATGAGACAAAAATGCATATCGTGCAAAAAAGAAGCTGGAACAGGAAGCGTAAGCTTTAAGTGTCCTGGCTGCAATAATTATCAGATAACGAGATGCAGGCACTGCAGGGAATTAGCTACAAGATACGTCTGTCCTGAGTGCTCATTTAGCGGCCCTAATTAAAATGGCTAAAGTAATCATAACTATAAAAATAATGCCTGATTCTCCTGATGCTAATCTTGACAGAATTGAGCAGCAGGCTATTAAGGAAATCAAGGATTTCGTTGGAAGCACAGAAGTAAAAAGAGAATTAGAGCCAGTAGCTTTCGGATTAAATGCCTTAAAAATTATTTTTGTCATGGACGAAAATCTAGGGGGTACAGAAGAATTAGAAAATAATATAAGCAGGATAGATAATGTTAATTCTGTGGAAGTTGTCGATGTAAGGAGAGCTATTGGTTGATGGAAAATCCTTTGACAGAAGAATTAATAGAAGAATTAAATGAGATCATTCAATTACCAAGGGAAGAACAGTCTATAAAATTAAAGGAATTTTTTAAAAAACTTACGCCAGAACAAATAGAATTTTTAAAAAAAAATCAGTCTCGGCAGTGTATTTTCTGCGGGATTTCTCTTGGCCAGATTAGTAGCTATAAACTTTATGAGGATAATGATTCAGTTGCTGTCTTGGATATAAATCCAGCTTCTAATGGACATGTAATTATAATTCCAAAAATGCATTTAAAATATTCTTATGAACTTCCATTAAGGATATTTGAAATAACCAATTTAATTTCTAAAAAGATTAAAGATGTTCTCGGCTATGATACGACAATATTAATCTCAAACGGACTATCAGCAGGAGAAAAGTTCGAGCATTTTACAGTAAATATAATCCCAAGATACGAAAAAGACAATTTGAATTTTAATTGGAATTTTAAAAAAGCAGACGATAAAGATTTAATTGAACTAAGCAATAAATTAAAAATAGAAATTAAAAGGCAGGAAGAGCCGAAGAAATTTGTCTATAGAGAAGAACATAAAATAAAAAGAATCCCCTAGGTGATATTTTTGGAAAAGAAAAAAAGAATTTTTATTGTATTATTAATCTTAATAATAATGCTTATTGTATTTTATTTTATATCATTGCCCAAACTTCATGAAAAATATAATTTTACTATAGAAGATGAAAGATGCATTCCAAACACATGCAATTCTAATAATAACAGAGAATATTGCCTTGATGAAAAATGGGCTGAATGCTCATTTGAACAATCCTGTGTTGACGGAGTATGCGTAAAACAAAATGAAATCATCATTGAAAATACAGGCGGATCGGGAAATCTTGAAGGAAATAATGAAGATGTTCAGGGTTCTTTTAAGAATAGTATAATAATAAAAAAACAGGGAACAGGCTTTGGCAATATAATAATACAAGGGTATGATTTTAACTGCGGGATAGAATCGGAACAGTGTGTTTTTAATTACAATGAAAATTCCGAAATTACCTTAATAGCAGAACCAATTCTATTTAATTCTGAATTTAATGGATGGGAAGGATGCAAAATTGTTAATGGGAACAATTGCATAATATCCAAAGAAAACAGCGTTGCAATTGCATCATTCTCTTCTTTGCCTGAAGATCATTAGAAAGGCAATAAGCCGCCAAAAACTATTGCCGCAATAAAGGCAAGCAAAAATGCAGGTATGAAGGGAATTCCCTCTTTTATCACTAAATTTTTAATATTTAATCTTTTTATTATTGATATTTGCGCTTTGGTAACTCCAGGAGAATTTTTATTATACACTAGTTTTTTATTATGATAAATATTATTTATTATCCAGTCTCCTTCAGTTAATTTGCTTATTGAAATCCTTTTAAACATGCACTTTTTTTCAATTATTTTAGTATAAACCAAAGTTAATGGAGTAATTAAAATTATGATCCCCAAGCTTAAGAGCATTAGTCTAAAAAGAATATCTTTAATCAATATTGAAATTATTATGAATATTAAGGGAATGAATAAATAAATTTTATTAAACTTATAATCTTTTATTTCTTTTAAAAAATTAATCTTGTTCTTTATTAATAAATAAATGCTGTAAATTATGCTGTATAATGCTCCAAACATTATTAAATTTAAGATTAATATTAAAATAAAAGGCAGGCTTAAATTTGGGCTGAAATAATTTAATAATTCTGAAGGATAAACGGGAAATAATGTTACTAAAGCAATCAATAATTTAACATCTCCTCCCCCCCATTGCTTTGTGTAATACATTAAGGAAGAGACTAAAAAAAACAAGCTGAATGCAAATAAGCTGTAAAATAAAAATTCAATGTTGTTTAATGCCATGGATTTAAACAACGCATTTCCAAGCCCAATTATTACCAGGCTGTAACTCAGCCAATCCGGAACTTCATGGGTTTTAATGTCGGAAATTGAAGCAAATATAAGCCATATTAATGCAATTGCCAGCAAAAAAATTTCAATCATATGATCTTTAAATTTAACTTTATTTATTAATCTTATGATTGGTTTTCTAAAAAGCAATATTTGCTAATTTAAGCTTATTCTTGAAAGACTAAATTTTAGCTTCAATGATTAATCTATTTTCTTCTGGGTGAATATATGCTTCTTCGCCATTCTTTAGCTTTAAGTAATCGGCAACTTTTTTTGGAATTCTAACAGCTAATGAATTTCCAGTTTTAGTTATCTTTGTAACTGCGCTTAAATTCCAAATACCTTTCTTTTTTGCTGTCTCTTCTATTTTTTTAGTTGTATTGCTATCCGTAAAAGATTCTCCGCATTTATTGCACACATCTGCTTGGAATCTGCCTAAATAAATTCCAAACATATATTCTTTTATGCTGCTCTTTCTTAATTCTCCCTTTTCACATATCGGACATTTCATTTTTACCCTCTTGGCTTAACAGTTATAATAAAGTGATCTTCTCCCACTTTTCTAGCAACCACTGTAAAATATCTAAAGTGATATAGTATTTTATTTGGAAGCTGAAGTTCCTTTGCTCCAGCTTTAACTGCCTGCTCAACCTCATTTACAGAGACTCCCCTTAAAATCATTTGTTCTCTTGCATGTTTGCTATATCTTATCAAAAGGAATCACCGTAATTACAGTAATTACTTGTAAGTATATAAACCTTTCTATTAGTAAATGAAGAGAATGTAAAACCGAAATATAATCTCTACTTTATCTAAAACATAATTAATCATATGATTTTTAAATTTAACTTTATTTATTAATCTTATGATTGCGATAATAGGAGCAGGGCCGAGCGGAAGCTATCTTGCTAGCATGCTCGCTAAAAACGGAAAAGAAGTTTTATTGGTTGAGGAGCATCCTGAAGTTGGAAATCCTATTCAATGCACAGGGATACTTTCAAGCTCAAGCAATGCCTTAAATATAAAGATTCCAGAAAAGTTAATAGTAAACAAGATTAAAAGAGTTCAGATAATTTCTCCAAACAATAATATTATCTTTAATCTTAATGAACAAGATTTAATACTTGATAGAATGATGTTTGATAAATATCTTGCTGATACCGCTGTTAATGATGGGGCTAAATTATTATTAAGCCATAGGTTTTTAGATTACAAGAATAATATTATAAGTTTAAGACATAAAGGGAACATAGTAAATTATAATTCAGAAATTTTGGTTGGAGCAGATGGTCCTAACTCGCAGGTTGCTAAGTCTGCTGGCATTTATGGGAACAGAAAATTTTGGATCGCAAGACAATGCCGAGCAAAAATAAATTCTGAAAAAGATTTATTTAAAGTATATTTTGATAAAGATATTTCTCCTGATTTTTTTGGATGGGTTGTTCCTGAGAATGAAGACATTGCAAGAATTGGAATTGGTTCCGAGAAAAATTCTGAAGAGTATTTTAGAAGATATTTAAAAAAATTAGGAAATCCTGAAATAATTGATTACCAGGCTGGATTAATTCCAATTTATGATTCTAAATTGCAAAGGAAAAAAGATAATGTTTATTTAATTGGAGATGCTGCTCTGCAAGTTAAGGCATTATCTGGGGGCGGAATAATAAAAGGCATGATGGCTGCTGAAGAACTTGACAAAGCAATAACAAAAGATTTAGATTATGAAAAATTATGGAGAAAAAGAATAGGATTTGATTTATGGCTAAGCTTAAGAATGAGAAAATTATTGAATAATTTTTCAAATAATGATTATGATAAATTAATCAACTCATTTAATGAAAATGCCTTAACATATTTTAATAGAGAATTTCCGAAGAAAAGCTTGATTAAAGTGATTTTAAAAAGTCCAAAGTTAGATTTTTTTATGCTGTCTAAATTAATGAAGATATTTTAAAAATCTTAAAATGTTACGCTGAAACGTAACATCTGCATGCTAAACGTTACTCTCTAGTATAGTATGAAAATATGAAAATTAAATTAGTGTAATTTTGGTGTGGAGAGGCGAAATTGATCGAGGAGCCTAGTTACATTCGTTTTCTTAAAAAACGAAAAGTTTATATATTCGTTTTCTTTTAAAACGAATATGGAACTACATGAATTAAATCACTGGTGGGAATTAAAGCATGTAAAGGAAGAATTTTCGTTAGCTACATTTAGGGATTTATTTTATGATGTTAAAAAAGAATTAGACAGAAAACAAATCCAAATTATTGTTGGGCTGAGAAGGGCAGGTAAATCAACGATTTTATTCCAGATTACGGATTATTTGATTAAAAATAATGTTAATCCCTTAAACATAGTCTACTGCAGTTTTGATGAATTAGAATTGCAGGAAAAAACAATAGAAGGAATATTAAAGGAATATTCAAAAATAACAAATGTAGATTATAAAAAGGAAAAAATATATTTGCTTATCGATGAAGCACAAAAATCTAAAAATTGGGTTTCTGGCTTGAAATTAATTTATGATAACCTGCGCAATATCAAAATCCTGGTTTCCGGCTCAGCTTCTTTGAACATTTTAAGCGAGGCTAAAAAAAGTTTAGCTGGCAGGGTAATTTATTATGAACTTAAACCATTAAATTTTAAAGAATTCCTGCGTCTTAAAGGAATTAACATTGAAAAAAACAAATATTTGATTTATAAGGATAAAATAGAAAAAGAATTCAATCAATTTATTTTAAGATCTTTTCCAGAGTTAATCAATGAAAATGATAGTAACTTTATAAAAAATTATATTAGAAACTCTGTAATCGAACCAATTATATTAAAAGACATTCCAAAAGAATTTAAGGAAGTTGACATACTTTTATTAGAAAAGCTTGTTAATGTATTTTTATCGAATCCAGGACGATATTTAATTGTAGATAATTTTGCAAAAGAACTTAAAAGAGCAAAAACCACAATATACAAGGCTTTATTCTACTTGGAATTTTCATTTTTAATAAAAAAAATCTTGAATTTTAGGCCTTCCATAAATATAGCATCGAGGAAACTTTCAAGAATTTATGCATACCATCAATCTCTTTCTCTGCCCTTTAATATTTCTCAGGAAAAATATGCAGAAAACTTAGTGTTATCAGAACTTGATGCGAAATATTATTGGAGGGATAAAGAAAAAGAAATTGATTTTTTAAAAGATTTTATTCCTGTTGAAGTTAAGTTTAAATCTAAAATAGAAAAAGATGATATAAAATGGATTAATTACTTTACGCAAAAATACGGAAAAAAATATAATATTAAAAAAGCTTATGTCATAACAAAAGATTGCGAAGGAAACATCAATGGCATTAATTTAATGCCTTTATGGAAATTATGCTTTATGGGACTTTAATTTAGGACACTATATTTTGATATAAAAAGGGTATGAACTTAAAATTTCTATTATTATATTTAAAATTGATCTTTTTAAACAATCAAAAAATGCAAAAAAGCCATCTCTAAAAAGTTTTGGGAATTAAGAAGAATATGAGCTGCTAAAAAAAGAAGATTTATATAGTTGTGTTTATAACTAAAATCATGCAAAATAAGAGGGATGCTAATTGAACTTTTACGAAAAAATAAAAAAAGAACATTTGTTTATCTTTCTTTTTATATTAATAGCATTAATTTTATTCAGCTATTTTGATTTTGGCTATACTGGATTAGCTGTAAGAGATAATAAGCTAAGCTGCACTGAACAAGGTTATTCCTGCTGTTCTCTTGGAACTGGAAAAGGGACAAATTATTTCAGCTTAGATGATACATGCTCTCAGGAAAAAAGCTGCTGGTCTTATTGCGCTGTTTCTTACGATAATAAAAATTTAATTACTGGAAAAAGTATTTTCACAGATGTTTTTGATTCCGTAAGCAACTTTTTTAAAAAATTATTTAAGCCAAGCGTTGGATTGGATTTATGTCAACCAAATACTTGTAATTATATAAGAAGTACAGAAGGCAGAAGCCAAAAATGTGTTCTTGGAAATTGGCAAAATTGTCTTCAGTTTACTATGTGTGATCAATCTGATGGGGAATGTAGATATATTCAAGGGAGTGATCCTTCATGTACTGTGGGTCTTTATTCTACTTGTAACCCCAATAATGTTCAACAGTATTGCTTTAGATATGAAGCACCAACATCTAATGAATATCAACGTGTTTGGGTTAATTGTCCGCAAGGTTTAATTTGCGGTAATTATGGCCTTTGTCAATCTACTACTATTCTGGACCCCCCAACAGACTTGGTAGCAATTCAATCTTCATCAAATGCTGTTCGTTTAAATTGGGTATATGGAAATGTTGGATTTGCAACCGGGTTTAAAGTCTATAGGTCATCTAATGGTGTACTTTTCAATCAAATTGCAAGATTAGATGATATTGCACAAAGGAGTTATGAAGATAGAGATTTAACCATTACGTTTCAATATTATTATAAAGTAAGAGCTTTTAATTCTAATAATAATGCAGAGTCTCCAGATTCTAATATTTATGGTCCGGTGGTTATTGTTCCCGGATCATTATGTGGTAATGGACAAATAAATTCTGGAGAACAATGTGATGGAACTAATTTAAACGGACAAACTTGTCAAACAAGAGGTTTTAGTGGAGGAACATTAGGATGTAGTTCTACTTGTCAATTTGATACCAGTCAATGTACAGGAGTAACCCCATATTCATTAATTGTTACTATATCTCCAGAGGGTTCTGGAACAGTGACGAGTGAAAGTACCCCCCCCCAAGGAAACCAGATTAATTGTCCTGGTACTTGTTCAGTTAGTTTTAATGCTAATAGTCAAGTAACATTAATTCAAAGACCAAATACGAACTATGAATTTCTTACATGGACCGGAGATTGTAGTGGCACTACAAGTTGTACTGTAAATATGAATGGAGACAAAAATGTAAATGCTTATTTTAGACTAATTCCTCCATCCTCTACATTTGATTATTCATTATATGTTCCAAGTGTAACAATAACACAAGGAAGCACTGCTTCACAAACAGTTACTATAACAAGAACAGCAGGAACTGCACAAGCAGTAAATGTTGCAGTTAGCACATTAACATTGCCAAGTGGAGTAACATTAACATCATCTAATAATCGGGTTTGTACTCCAACTTCAGGAACTCTAGGATCATGTACGGTTACATTTACTTACTCTGCTACAACAACCGCAACATTAGGAGCATCAGATGTACGCTATACAGGAACGTCTTTAGGAGTAGAGCCAAAGTATGGAACATTTGCATTGACCGTTGCTCGAGAACAATCATATTATGTTTTAACATATGATAGATTAGGTTCTTCTGGTAGGGTTAGAATTACGCCCCCTAATTTAGAATACCCACAACATTTTGAAGGTACTTATCTCCCCTCAGAATCGGTCAGTTTAGTAGCAATTCCCGATGATGGAAATAGATTTGTGGGGTGGGGTGTTGATTGTTCGGGAACTGAAACTTGTACATTTACCCCTATAAATTCAAATAAACGAGTTACAGCAACATTTACTGGAACAACTGTAGGTAGTGGATTTTTAAGAATTGATTCAAATCCTAGGTTTGCTAATATTTATATTGATAATTCAGCTACTTCCAGTGGACAAACGCCAACAACTTTAACTTTATCTCAAGGTACTCATGCTCTTAAATTAACTAAGCAAGAATATCAAGATTATATAAATAATAATGTTCAAATTACGTCACAACAAACTAATAATTTAGGAGTAATTACATTAAATCCATCTAGTTCTTTATGCGGTAATGGACAAATAAATTCTGGAGAACAGTGTGATGGAAACAATAATCTAAACGGACAAACTTGTCAAACAAGAGGTTTTAGTGGGGGTACATTAAGATGTAGTTCTACTTGCCAATTTGATACTAGTTTATGCACTGAAACAACACTATATACATTAACTGTTACTCCATCAGGAACAGGATCTGGTTATGTAATTAGTGATGATGAAGAAATAAATTGTGGGGGTGATTGTACTGCATATTATCAACCAGGAACAGTAACTAGACTGACAGCATTAGCTAATCCAGGCTCTACATTTACTGGTTGGGGAAATGCATGCAGTGGAACAGAAGCATGTACTTTAACAATGAATTCTGATAAAATTGTTACAGCAACATTTACTGGAACAACAGGAGATACAACCGCTCCATTAGTCACTATAAATTCTCCTGCTCAAGGCTCTACTGTTAGTTCACCAGTTAATTTAAGTGTAACTACAAATAAAGCTTCTGATTGTAAATGGAGTTTAACAAATCAAAATTATGCCTCTATGACTAATTTATTAAGTTCAAGCAATAATTATTTATCACATACAACTCAAATTAGTTTAACAAATGGCTTAAAAACATTATATGTAAGTTGTTTGAATAGAAATCCTAATGGACAAGCTTCCTTACCTGTTTCAAAAAGCTTTACTGTTAGTGGCATAATAAATAGTTATGCTTTAACTGTTACTAAAACAGGACAGGGAACAATAACAAGCAATCCTGAAGGAATTAGCTGTCCAAGTGATTGCAGTGAGAATTATGCTGCAAATACAAAAGTTACATTAACAATAAAAGCTGCACAAGGTTATACTATTTCAGATGTCATTGGAATTGGATGTCGTGTTGCTCCTCCAATTGCAGGACAAGCAATAACAGGATTTGTTGTTTCAACACAAACTTGCACTTTAACAATGAGTTCTGCTAAAACTGTTTCGGTAACATTTTCGCAAGTAACTTCAACAGGAACTAGAGAAATTTGCGATAATAATATAGATGATGATAATGATAAGGCAATTGACGAATTAGATACAGATTGTTTATCAAGCGCTTATGTTAAATTAGAACAGCCAATTTCTCCAAAGTACTTTAAATCAAACTCTATAGCAAAACAGCCTTGGGAAGAGTCTCAGATTGATTTAAGATGCAGAATTTCTCAATCTGGCTCAAGCATACCAAAAGCCAAGGGATGCATATTTGCTAAGGTTGGAAATGTAAACTGCGAATTAAAAGATACTAACTCAGATGAAAATATAGACTTTTTATGCGATGTTAAAGAATTAGGAGATAAAAATGCAAGCTGCAATATCTACAATAGCTGCGCAGTTTCTCCTTCATTTAATATAAGGCATATTAATTATACAATAAATGTTACACAGCCTGTTTTATGCAAGCCTATTGTTGGCGAGGATAGAATAGACGTTTCTGATATTGAATTAGATGCAGATGATTATGATATAGGTGATTTAATAGAATCAACATTAACTGTAACTAATGTACAGGAAGACAGAAATGCAGATATTACTGTAAGCATGCAACTATATGATATAAATAGAAGAAAATTAATTGATTCAAGCAACTTAACTAAAAAAATAGAGGGTAATTCTGAATCTGAAGATTACACTTTAAGCTTAAGAATACCAAGTGTAGAGGAAAGCAGGTTTAAAGTTTATTATAAAATATTTGAAAAAGACAAGACAAGCAGAATATGCCTGCAATACAAAAATAATTTGAATATTGAAGGAAGAAGCTCCTGCCAAGATGAAGATGATGACGGCTATGATGAAGAAGCCTGCGGCGGAGATGACTGTGACGATGATGATGAAAGCATAAATCCAGGGGCAGTGGAAATTTGCACAGATGATTTAGATAATGACTGTAATAACTTGGTTGATGATCAAGATCCTTTATGTTCAGGAGCGTTATGCACAAATGGAGATGTCAGAGAATGCAGCAAGGGAATATGTGCTGGAACACAAACATGCAGTAATAATCAATGGGGACAGTGTTTGGGAGGACAGCAGGCTGCAACAGAACAGTGCAATAATAATTTAGATGATGATTGTGATGGGCTTACAGATAATAATGATAATGATTGTGCGCAGGCAGATTCTGATAATGATGGCTTGCCTGATTCATGGGAAACACAGTATTTTGGAACATTAAATTATGATGAAAATGATGATCCTGATGATGATGGATCTACCAATCTAGAAGAATATGATGCAGATACTGACCCTAGCGATGCAGACAGCCATCCGGAAAAAGTTTCAATATTAAACACAATTATTATAGTAATTATCGTAATTGTTGCTGCATTATTCCTAATATGGTGGTTTGCATTAAAGCCAAAAAAACCAAAATTTAATTACGGTTCAGGAATACAGCAAGCAAGCATAAAAAAGCCATTTATTCCAAATTACAATCAATCAAATGCAGTTTTAGTAGATTATGTAAAAAACTCATTAAGGAAAGGATATACAAAAGAGCAGATTAAAAAAGCCCTGCTTGCAAAAGGCTGGAAAAATGATGAGATAGAAAGGGCATTTAAAAAGTAATTCTAAAATTAAAGCTATATTTTATACGAGTGATATAAATTTAAATTTGTTATAGAGTTGTTTACCCCTACAAAAAAGAAAGGTTCATAAATTTGTAGGGGTAATAAAGATGAATGTTTAAAGAGACTTATAAGAAATTTTTTGAAATTTATTTTAAATATATTTAATCATGCTATTTTAATTTTCTATATGAGAAAGATTTGCAAATAGTTTTCCTCTTTGAAAAATACTTAGAGCATTGAAATATTTTATTCATTTATAGCGAACAAAATGACTATTTTGTGCAATGACAATGAAAACAGCAATATAAATGCGTATAATCATAAAAGGAAACAAATATAGACAGTTTCCTTCTATAGAAGATATGAATTAAAGTATATTCATTAGCAAGAAAAATCTCTATAAAGATAAAGTCAAAAAGTTACCGATAGAACATATAGTTTTTATCAAAAAGTTACCGATAGAAAGAGATTATGGGAAGCTAGCAGAGAATATGGTTTTTAATGAATTAAATAAAAATTATCAAAAAATAAGTTAGACATAAGAAGAAAGACTGCAGAAATAAAAGAAGAGTTGTCTGTGCTGGAAGCAAAGCACCTTATAGGAATCTCTTTTTTAATAAGGATTTCTGCAGAGCGAGTAATAAAAAGCTTTAAATATTAATTTGCTTCTTTTAATACAATGAAGAAATCACAAACAAGCGCAGGGAGCATATCAATTCTTATTGTCCTTATAGCCTTATTCATGGTTTTATACTTAATTTTCATTCCTCCGCAGGACAGAAAAGAGCTTCTTGGAATAAATGAAACTAATGAAAATGGAGAAACTCCTGGAACAGTTTCAGGGAATGTTTTATTCTCGCAGAATGTTGGATTGCTAAAGCCAAGCACATCAGATGAAAGCGAGCATGAAATTGATTCAATACAATTATATATGAAAAATGAGCCTTTTATAGAGGATCTGGCTTCTTCAGTAACAATTTCGAGATCAATATTTTCAAGAGAAACCAGGGCATTAAACTTTAATATAGAAGATATAAAAAATTTAGATAAGGTAACATTATATTTTTTTGTAAGCGAGGCTAAGGGAAACTTAATTATAAGCTTAAATAATGTTGAAATATTCAACAGCAAGGCAAGAGGATTGCAGAATGTTGTACTGCCAAGAGATTTGCTTGAAGAAAGCAATGTTTTAAGATTTGAGGCATCTTCAGGAAGCTTCTTTGCCAAAAATACTTACACTTTAACACAGATTAAAATTAATGAGGTATTTGAATTAACTAATACGCAGGAAGAAAGAAGTGTTGTTTTGTCAGCGTCTGAAACAGGAAAAGGAGAATTAGACTTTTATTTATTTTGCAATAAAGCGCCTACAGGATCAAGATTAAGAATATTTGCCAATTCAGAAGAAATATTTAATAATGTAATCAGCTGTGCAAGCTCTGCAAAAACAGCTGAAATAGACGAAGATATTTTAAAAGAAGGAAGAAATGCATTTTTATTCGAGATTGATAAAGGAGACTTTTTATTAAATGACATAAGATTAAAAGTTGAATTAGAGGAAGGTGGATCAAGAACATACAAATTTGCTGTAACTGAAAAACAAATGAATGATGTTTTAGACAGTGCAAAAGAAGTTAAATTAATAATGAATTTTAAAGATGACAGGCAAAAAAGAGCTGTAATAAGCATTAATGGAAATGAGTTCAGCTTAGATACAGAAGATATAGATTATGAAAGATTCATCACCAGTTATGTGAAAGAAGGGAATAATTTTATCAGGATTAATCCAGAGAATGAATTTACAGCAGACCTTCTTGAAATAAAAATAATTTAAATTAAAGAGAGGTATGGTATGAGTTTATTAATTAATTTTCAGTTAGGCAATCATTATGATAGATTTCTAGAAAGGGCAAAACCACCGAGACCAAGACTTTTATATGCCTTTAAACCACTTTTAATTCTATTTGCATGGGTTTCGTTTATTATTATAATCCTTACTGGGTTTGGGTTGTTTTTCTTCTTTATTAATGCAACAATAAACGCCGAAGAAACAGGTGTAATCCAAACCATTTATACTAAAGTAGATGTTGCCTTAAGCAAAATTCCTATAGTTGATGTTTTATATAATGCTGGAAAGGAAATCATTAAAATCCAAGAAGATCCTTCGAGACCTTTTAGAAGATCTGGGTGGCAAACTGAAATAGACGACAGTGAAGACAATATGAACTTAGGATTAAGTTTTATAGAAAGATTTTCTCCAAATCAAGGTACTTATTTATTAAATGAAAAAGTAAAATTAATCTCTACCGCTCAATTGCATGCTATAGAAGATACAAAAGTTACTTTTGGTTGTAATATAACAAACGGCTATCCTAACGATAAAGAAATAAAAATAACAAAACCAGAGATACAACCAGTTACAATACTAAAAGATACAACAAAAACACTCGATCTTTCTTGCGAAATTTCAGGTGAGCCTCCTTTCGTTTTATCTGGTGATGAACAGATAAAGGAGAAAAAAGTTAGACTAGACGCAACTTACGGTTTTACTGTTAAATCATATATCCCTGTTTATACTATGCAAAAGGCTTACTTAGATTCTATAGAAAATAAACGTTTAAATCCATTCGAATATCCTAAGAAAATTGATGACCCTTTATTAGATAAATCAACTAGAAAAGCGAGATCAAAAACCAGTAATGGACCTATGGTGATTAGCATATTAGTTGGAGCTGCACAACCTCTTACAGAAGATGTTGATTACTCTAGCGATGATACATATAATCTCGCTGTAAAAATAAAAAAATCCAGCTCAGAATGGTTTGGAAGATTAAACAAACTCAATAATGTTTATATTTATTTACCAAATAACTTTCAATTAGTTGATGATAAAGGAATTTTTGAAGGAGAGTCCTTAGATAATGATGATTTTGAAAATGAAGAACCAAATTTTAAAAAATATAAATTACAGCAAGACGAAATTGATAGACTAAACAATCAATGTAAAATTCTTTTTGGCGGTTATAATAATCAAGAATGTATAAGTTTATTTGAAGAAGGTTTTGTGTTAATAGACTCTAAATTTAAAATAATAAATCTACAAACCAATTTATTAGAACCAAATTTTATAAGAGTAAAAACTAGCTATGATTTTCAAGCATATACTACAACTAGTTTTACAATTGTAAAGGCAAGGTTATAGCAAGATTTTTAAATAAAATAAACTTCGTATTTGTATGAAAAAATGTCATTTCCTTTTAATTTTTTTAATTTTAATTATTTCGGGTTGTGCTACTTTAAGGCCGAATAACGGCGGGACTGACTTAAGACTCCCAGCTGTTGGTAGTCCTAACGGTATTCAACTTGTTTTTGGTCCTTTACCCGAAAGTATTTCGGAAAGTTTTCCACCAACAGTGCAAGTGGATGTTATAAATAATGCAGCTTGTGACGTTAGCGGAAAATTATGGCTCAATGATGTTGTTGCAATCTCACAAGGGGGCATTGAAAAACCTATAAGCAGGGATTTAAATGAGAATAATGAGAATAGACCTTTATTAGGGGCCGTATCTGAAAGAGGAAAATTAGTCACGGACAAAAAATCATTTATTTTCAGTAAAGATACCGGTGTTTTAGGATATAGAATTTTGGATGGATTTACACAATTTGACGTTGATTTTACAGCAACTGCAGTCTATAAATGTAACATCAATGCAGGCCCAAAATTATGCATTGCTAAAAGCTCTTTGTATAATAATGATTGTAAGCAAACAGAAACAATTACTGGAAGTAGTAATTTAAGATCAACTGTAGCCCCCATAACTATAACTAGGGTAGCTAAAACATATAGCTCTTCTTCTGAGGGAATTAGACTTGATGTAGAAATAACTTTTTCGAAAATGTCTAATGGATACATTACCAACACTTTTGCTTTAGAAGACCCATTTACAGCACAAGCTCTTAAGGAACAAGATCCAATTAAAGTGGATGTAAACTTTGGAACATATCCAATGGTATGTGGGGACGGTAATAGGTATTATAAAGATGGCTATTTAAATTGGAAACCTGAAGATAGAGATAAAACTATAACTTGCTCTACAACTATAAGTGACTCTAACGAAAGATTAGATGACTATCTTAATATAAATTTAGATTTTGTTTATTTAATATCTGAAAAATCTTCTAAAATAACTATCAGGAGCAGTCAAGTATAACAAAAATCTACAGAATCAAAAAGTATAAAAATAACCAAATTAACCAAAAATACATGAATAACGGTGATATAATGAAAAAATACTCAATTTTATTGTTTTTAATTTTAATAATATTTATTGCTGGATGTACACCGAAGGAGAATGGCACCCCAGCAGGAACTTTTATAGGCGGAACAGAGGGGGTAAGCATTTCTTTTGTTAACTTAGCGCCGCCAAGTTCTTTTTCGCAGGACGATCAAGTCAGCTTAAGGGTTTTATTGACGAATAATGGGGAAACAAGAGTACAAACAGGAAATGCAAAAGCACGAATTTTTGGAGTTAATTTAGAAAATTTTGGACTGCAGAATATTTATAAAAGTAACTTAGGGCCGATAGAAGCCCAGGGAGAATTTACTGCAACAGGCGGAGAGCAGGAAATAAATTTTGGACAGATAAGATATACTCCAAGCATAATTAATCAAGAGAGTTTTACTTTAAGGGCAAGATTATGCTATCCTTATCAAACTCTGGTTAAGACAGATGTTTGTATACAATCATTGATATCACAAGAATCCCAATCTGAAGTATGCAGCTTAACAGGAGAAAAAGCTGTTTCAGGAAGTGTTTCTGGAGCACCAGTTCAAGTTACTTCTATTACAGAGCAGACAAGAGGAAATGACCAAGTAAGAATAGATATTAAGATAGAAAATAATGGTTTAGGAGAAATTTATTCTATTGATTCAAAATGCGAGGATTTAGACGATGATATAAAAAGATTTGATAATAAAGATAAGATAAAAATTAAAGTTAAAAGTCCTTTAGATGTAAAATGCGGATTCAGGACAGGCGAGCCAAGTTCAGAAGGCTTTGTTACATTGGATGAAAATAAAGCAGCAACATTAAGCTGCTGGAAAAATGTTAATGAGCCAATAGTTGACAAGCTTGATTTACAGCTGGATTATTTATACAGGGATCAGGCAACTAAACAAGTAATAATCTATCAGAAAAGAAGATAGATTTATTAATTTGCTTTTTTTATTCTTTTAAAAGAAAAACATTTATATACTTATATTTATCAAATAATATTAAGTGATATTAATGAATATTCACAGGTATGACTTAGCAATAAAGAAACATGTTTTTGATCAAGCGGTATTGCGTGGAATAAGTCCGGATTTAATCGAATATACATTGTTAAAAGGAAAATTAAAGAAATTCGGAAAACACGGCGTTAAATTTATCAATAAAGGATCAAAAAGGACAATTATATGTGTAGGAGAGCTAGTAGGGAATAAATTAAAGATAATAACAATTGAGGAGGGCCATTAAAATGAAAAAATGCACTGAATGCCAGGGGGTTATGCAGCAATTTAAGGCAAAAACTCCCGAGAATATAGGGTATAATTATTATAAATGCTTTAAATGCGGCGAAGAAATTGTAGATATGAAACAATTGCATGAAGTTGCTGAAAAATACAGGATTTTAAAAAAATATAGGGTTAAAATATCTAAATGGGGGCTTAGCCTTGGCTTAAGGATACCAATGGATCTTGTTAGAGAATATAATTTAAAGAATGAAAAAGAAGTATCTATTATTCCTGAAAAAAAAGGGCTTAGAATCATTACATCAACTAGATAGTTTTATTAATCTAATTTTTTTATTAATTATATGATTATAGCAGATTTGCAGATTCATTCAGCTTATTCAAGAGCTACAAGTAAGAATATAACTTTTCAAAATTTGGAAAAATTTGCTAAAATGAAAGGTTTAAACTTGTTAGGTACTGGAGATTTTCAGCATCCTAAACAATTTGAAACCATTAGTAAAGAATTAAAAGAAGATGAAAATGGCATCTTATGGAGTAAAACAAAATTTCCTTTTTTATGGCAAACAGAAATAAGCTTGATTTACACTGATAAGGATAGGGGTAAGGGGCAGAGAATACATAATTTAATTTTTTCTCCGAATAAAGATGTTGCTAAGCAGATTATTGATGCTTTAAGTAAGAAAGGCAGGTTAGATTATGATGGAAGACCAATATTTGGATTTAATAGTATCGAATTGGTTGATATGATGAAAGGAATAAATGGGGATATTGAGATAATCCCCGCCCATATATGGACACCTTATTTTTCTCTAATGGGAGAATATAATCAACTTACAAAAGTTGAGGATTGTTTTGGAGACAATACTAAATATATCCACGCTTTAGAAACCGGAATGTCTAGTGATCCGGCCGATAATTGGAGAATAAGCAGTTTAGATAAATTTCAATTAGTGAGTTTTAGTGATGCACATAGTATGTGGCCTTGGAGATTGGGCAGGGAAGCTACTATTTTTGATTTTAAAGATTTATCATATAAAAATTTTCTTAAAGCAATTAGAACAGGAGATGGATTGAAAAGTACTATTGAAACTCCAACTTTCTATGGCAAGTATCATTTTTCAGGGCATAGGAACTGTGGTATTGTAGTATCGCCGAAAGAGTCTTTGAGATTAAATCAGATTTGTCCAAACTGCGGAAATAAGTTGATTATAGGTGTAGCCGATAGGATTGAAAAATTAGCTGATAGGTCTGAGGGATTTAAAAGAGAGAATATAAGACCTTTTGTTTCTCTTGTTCCTTTGTCTGAACTAATATCCGTTGTTTATAATAGGCCTTTAGCTTCAAAAAATGTCTGGTTAATTTATAATAAACTAATTGAAAAATTTGGAAATGAGTTTAATATTTTATTAAATGTTGAAGAAAATGAATTACTTGAAGTTGTAGATAAAAAATTAGTTGATGTTATTTTACTTAACAGAGAAGGTAAATTAAAGATAATTCCCGGATCAGATGGTGTTTATGGGCAAATTATATTAGATGAAAAAGAAACGATTGCAAGACAAAAAAGTTTAGCAGAATTTTAACAAATCCTATCAAGATTTATTAAATGATTATTTAGCCCAGAAATTTTCAATTTATATCCTTCTAATCTCATTTTTTTCTCCATCGTTTTTACCCAATATAACTTGTTTTTTCATTCAACAATTCTTCAACTTCAATTACTTTATCTTTATTTAATTTTTTTGCATTGACTTTTATTTCCTCTTCAATATCGTCTATTTCCTCTTCAAGCTCTTTTAAATTTAATCTTAATTCAAGTTTTTTATTTAATAATTTTAGTATTTGATCTGCTCCTCTTAATCCAAGATAATTAGGATGGTTAAATGTTTCTGCCAATAGCACTATGCTTTGTATTTTATATTTTTCAGCTAGTCCAACCAATAATCCCGTAACCCCCATTATAGGGCCAACAGTTCCAAATATTTTTTCGTTTAATTCTTTTGTTTTATATTTTTTTATAATATTTTTATTATTTGCAGTGCAGAATATCCTGGGTTCTTTGGGAATTTTTGGCAGTCCAATTCCGCCCAACGTTATAATTTCCTTTCCTTTATGCTTCTTAAAGATATTCAAAATTATTTCACAGAATTCGTAGCACGATCTCTCATCTATGGGCTGTATATCGCCTGCAAGAAAAATCAAGTCCTTGTTTTTTGTTTTTTTATAATATAAGCTTATCTTAGGCAGGGTTATTAAATTATCTTCATTGATAAAAACTGAATTTGGAAATGAACTTGAATAGATCTCAAGAAATTTTTTAGCATTTAATGAATCTATCATAAAGTCAATAGCTACCTTTCCAACATTGCCAATTCCCGGCAATCCCTCTATAAGGATAGGATTTTTCGCTTTTATTTTTGCTAATTCTTTAATCTCGAAGCTCATTCTTCTTTGCCATTAATCTGTATTTCAAATATTTGTCTTCTAAGCTGAATTTGGCTGGTTTTGGAGTTATTGTTTTATTGCCGCAATTTCCGCATTTATCCTTTAATGTGTAAATAAGGCATTTATTGCAAAGCAATATTTGTGTTTTCATCTTATTAACTCAAATTTAGATTTATTCTTTTTTGCAATATCATTTAAATTTTCCTGTATTTTCTTTAATACATTTTCAGCGCTTTTATAATCCTCTGAAACAATTTTTATTCTGTATAATGGCGCACTTATATATGTTACTTCAGCATTGTCTTTTAGGTCAAGGGTTTTTTTAATTATCTCTGCCCCATTACTTAAGTCATTTTCCAATTTTATTTTTGCAATAATCTCAACATGCGCCGGCTTAATCTTTTCCTTGACAAGAACCATTAAGTTTTCGCTTAATTCATTGTCTGCTTTTAATTCTTTTAAATCTGTCTTGTCATTTACTATGTAATTAAAGCAGTTTGTCAATGTCCCATACTTTTCTATTATCTTATTTCCTATCTTGGAATAAACATCATTTATGCTTAAATTTAATTTTTTCCCTAAATCATTAAAAATTTTTTCAGCTTTTTGCTCTTGCTTATATTCATTATTTTTGCTTATTTTCTGTGCTTGATTTACTCTTCTTAAGCTTAAATCAACATAGCCTTTTTCTTTGTTCACATTTAATATCTTGCAGATTACTTTCTTGCCCTCTTTTACAAAATCCCGGATATTTCTTATTCTCCCCGGGGCAACCTCTGAAATATGTATCATCGCCTCTTTGTTATATTCGTCTAAGTCAACAAAAACAGAATCTGGAAGAACTCTCTTAACTGTGCAGATTACAATCTCTCCTATTTCAGGCAATCCTTGTTTTTTATAGAACATAAACTTTTAACTGAAATTTATATTTATAAATCTATTTACTTAATTTATCTCTGTATTTATTAAGAAAATTTAGCCATTGTGAATGTGTATTTTCTGGGAAATTATCTAGGGTAAACCATTCTAATTTTTCAATTTTATGCGGTTCTCCTATTTTAACTTTTTCTTTATCTATTAAAACTTTGAAATCTAATCCAATCCAGTGTGTTTTTCTGCCTTTTTCATCTGTTCTGTGTAATTCACGATAACCTAAATATTCATATTTCAATACATTAGTACAGTATTCTTCCATAATTTCTTTTCTTAATGTTTGATCTGCTGTAAAATATAAATCTAGAGCGTCTGAGCCAATATCCCACTTCCCCCACTCATCTCTGGAATTATTAGTTCTTTTTCCCATTAAGAAATTTTTATGGCCATCATGATAAAAATATACAATTGTAATTCCAGATAATCAATGCCCGCTTCCATAAAACATTAATCATACAAAAATTTATAAATTTATTCTAAAACTTCTAATACCTTCGCTTTTATGTTTGCTTTTCCGCCCATTGGCGTAGAAATAATCTGGCCGCAAACCAAGCACTTTACTTCTGTCGATGCTTTGCCAAATATTATCTGCTCATTCTTGCACTTACATTTAACCTTGATAAATTTTGAACTTGGTTCTTTTATTAATGCCATTTTATTCTATCACAACCTTTTTAGCCCTTATGCCGTATCTTTGCAGGCTTGATTTATTGCAGATCTCACAAGTATATTTTAAGTTTGTCTTTTTGCTTGTCTTAGCACCAGTCATCTTAAATTTTGATATTGCTGGCTTTGATCCCCACTTTCCTAAATTACCATAACCTTGTCCTCTGCCTCTTTTTTTCGCTCTTTGAATGCTTCCTTTTTTTAATGCTCCCCTGTCTTTGCCTTTAACCATTGAAATCTTATGATTCGTGGTTTTATTGCATTTTTTGCAGTACCTTTTTGCTTGTTTTGGTAATTTCATATTAGTTCTGCTCTTTTATTATTTATTAGTATTTCAGCCACTTTTGAGGGCAATAATCCAATATACTCTTCTTCAAAAGGCCCATATTCCTTATCATCATTTCCGACGAATTTTGGAACAGCCTGAATAAATCTAATAAGCTTTGTTTCGGGTTCTGTTTTTATTTCTTTCGGTTTGCCATTTAGCATTATACTTAGAATATTCTCCCTGTTTTCCTTCAGAATTTCTATTGTTTTATCAAAAATAATTTTCTCTTCAGGCAATAATTCATGGATTTCCTGAACGTCTTTTGTTTTTGAGAATGATAATGCCAGCTGTGTTATTTTTAGCTCCCTTTTCTCATATAATTCTTTTATTAATTTTTTTGCATTATCCAGCTGTTTTTCTGTTTTTTCTATTTCTTTCTGGGCAAATATGCTTGACTTTTGCCTCTGCGATTCTAGGGCATTTATTTTATCTTTTATGTAATTGTTAACTTCCTCATAGAAACTATTGTTCAACTTTTGCAATTCCTGCCTTGCCCTTTCCCTTCTTAATATATCATACAAAGATTCGTAAGTGAGATTTGTTTCTGCCATATGGAAAGTTTATAAAGTAAATCTTATTAAACCTTACTATGTTCACAATCAAGCAGATTCCAGAAGATTTTTTTGTTAGAGAATTAATTAAAATAGATATTAAAAAACAGGGGAAATATAAATGTTATCTTCTAAAAAAGAAAAATTTTACAACTTTAAAGGCTATAGAGATAATATGCAGGAAATTTAATTTAAATTTGAAAGATATTGGGTATTGCGGCAATAAAGATAAAAATGCTTTAACAGAACAATTTATTTCTGCGAGGACAAATAAAAATATTGAGATTAATAATGAAGGTTTAAAATTAGAATTTCTTGGACATTTGGACAATAAGATTAGCTTGGGAAACAATTTGGGAAACTATTTCGAGATCATTGTAAGAAATCTTGATAAAAAATATAATAAGATGAATAATATTGTTAATTATTTTGATGACCAAAGATTCAGCAGAGATAATGTTCTAATCGGGAAATTACTATTGAAAAGAAAATTTAAGGAGGTATCAAAAATTTTAAAAGTAAAATCTATAAATGAGATTAATAAAAAAATATTAAGATTTTATATTCATTCTTTTCAATCATATTTATTTAACCTAGCTGTTTCTAATTATATAAGCAAATATAAAAATTCTGAAAAATTAAAATATTCTTTAGGAGAATTGTTTTTTCTTAATAAATATGAGAAAATAAAATTCCCTTTGGCAAGCTTTGATGCAAAATTTTCAAAAAAAGACAGAATTTATTTGAAATTATTAAAAAAAGAAGATGTTAAATTAGATGATTTTATTATAAGGCAGTTTCCTTATTTAATAGAAGAAACTGTTTACAGGGATGTTTTTGTGAAAATTAAAGATTTTAAGATATTAAATTACGAAAAAGATGAGTTAAATCCTGAAAAATTTAAAGAAAAAATAAGTTTTTTTCTGCCTAAGGGAAGCTATGCTACAATGGTTATCAAGCAAATGTTTTAATGCTTTTTAATAGTGGTAACTATAGAAAGATTTAAAAATGAATATTTCAACAGAAAACCCATGAAACCGAAAAATAAACTGCAATCTTTTTGGCATTATCCTCTTGTCTTACTTACAAGCCTTCAATTATCCTGCGGAAGCTCGAAGTATTCCGATATATACAAAGACATCTATGAGCCGCAAGTTACACAGAATTTTAAGGCAGTTTATCTTAAAGAAATAAATGTTGATAAAAAATCAGATTCAGACTTTACATTTAAGGCTAGATTTAATTATGATCTATATAAAGTAACCTATAAACCTTATCGTACATATACTACAAATACAGAAACTTACAGCCGTACAAAATACTCTTTGGTTGATTTTAAATTACTTAAAAAGAAAAATAAATTAGACGAATCTGGAAAAACAGTCGAATTAAGGCCATTTAACTTAACTTACGATGATGGTTCTGATTCATTTAGAACGTATGCTATAAACCAAGATGGATCATTAACCTTTAAATTAAAGATTCCAAATTTTTACGAAACAATCAACTTTTTAAAAATTGAAAGAAGGAAAGGATATAGATATGGTTCTAGCGATACAACTACCATAATCTCTAATGACTCTTATGTGATTAATCCAGCTTCTTACAGGGAAACAAAAGGAGATAAAGGAGAGCCAATTATGTCGTCTGCAATGAGTGTATTCTTATCTTTTTATGAAACAAATTCAATTTTTGTAGATTTAGATCATGGGGGAAATTATAAGTCTCCTGTTTATAGGGAATATATGGCAATTTTAGCAAACTACACCGGTGTTGAGATTCATACTCCAACTAAAAAGTCAGCCAAAAAAATAGCAATTGAGCATAAATTTGAAGATGATCAAAGGAAGAAAAAAATTGAAGAAGATAATAAAAGAATAGAAGCAGCTAAGGTTGAAGCTCAAAAAATTAAAGAGACGCAAAGATTAGAAGATATAGTTAATAAAATAAATTCAAATTTTGGTAGTTTCAGTGTAACATTACTTGATGCTACTGATGGCACCAAAATACAAGGTGCTGAAATAAAAATTTCAAGTTATGCACAAAGCCCAGACGATTTATTAAGTAATTATGGGGTTTCACTTTCCTTAGTTAATGGGCTTGGAGTAATAACTTCATATCCTTATGGTAAAAACGATGAAAGCCATGGAAATGTAGGAATATGCGAGACTAATCGTTCTGGAAGGTGTAATTTTAAAGTGTTTAAAAACACGAAACATTTCATGACTATCACTAAAGAAGGTTATCAACAATTAGTGGTGGATGAGGAATTTATGCCTAAGAAAGATCGCTATGCACTTGAAATCAGATTACCAAAATCCGGAATTCCTGTAGATTTAATGTTCAATTTAAAGAGTCTTTTTGGCGGTAGCGGGTTAGAAATAGAAGAGAAATAAATATTTATAAACTCATTTTTATTATTAATAACATGTTCGGGTTTTTAAAAAACAAATTAAAGGAAGCAATTAGTAAGTTTTCAAAGAAAGCTGAAGAAGAAGCTAGGATAGAAGAATCTATAGGAAAGGATATTAAAATTCCCAAAGTTAAGGAAGAAATTACAGAAAAACCTGAAGAAATCAAAGAAGAACAAATTGAAATAAGAGAAGAAAAAGCAGAAGAACCAAAAAAAGAAAAAAGATTTCTTGGAATATTTAAGAAAAAGGAAAAAATAGAAGAAAAAATTTTAGAAACTAAGGAAGAATTAGAAGTTGAACATTTTCTTAAAAAAGAGGAACAAATTGAAGTTAGAGAAGAAAAAAAAAGCTTCTTTTTAAAAATTACAGAGAAATTAACAACTAAAACAATAAACGAAGAAAAATTTAATAGATTATTTGAGGATTTAGAAATTGTTTTATTAGAAAATAATGTTGCTTTGGAAGTTATTGACAAAATAAAAGAAGACCTTAAAATGGATTTGGTAAATGTTCCTTTAAAAGGAAACATTGAAAATTTAATTAGAGAAAGTTTGAAAAAAAGTTTAGAAGAAATTTTACAGGAAACAAATTTTGATTTAATCAATGAAATTAAAAATAAACAAAATAAACCTTATGTTATTGTCTTTGTTGGAATAAATGGATCAGGAAAAACAACGACGATTTCCAAAATTGCAAATTTATTGAACAAAAATGGCTTAAAATGTGTTTTAGTGGCCGGCGATACATGGAGAAGCGCCGCGATCCAGCAACTTGAGGAACATGCAGACAAATTAAATGTGAAATTAATAAAACATGATTACCATGCGGATCCGGCAGCAGTTTCATATGATGGAATTTCTTACGCAAAGTCACATAATTTAGATGCTGTTTTAATAGACACAGCAGGAAGACAGCATAGCAACAAAAATTTAATGGAAGAAATGAAAAAAATAATTAAAGTTACTAATCCCGATTTAAAAATATTTATCGGAGAGAGTATTACAGGAAATGATATGATTGAGCAGATAAAAGAATTTAATAATGCTATTTCCATAGATTCAATAATATTATCAAAAGTTGATGTTGATGAAAAAGGAGGAGCAGCTATTTCTGTAAGTTATGTTTCTGGCAAGCCAATTTTATATCTCGGAATAGGGCAAAAATATTCCGATTTAGAGAAATTTAGCAAAAATAGAATTCTTAGAAGCTTAGAACTTTAAACCCAAACAGCTAGTAATCCAGCATTAATTAATAAAACAACTAAATAATGAAATACATTCAACAAATATAATTTAAATGGCTTGTTTTCCCATAAAACAATTCCAAGCATTACTGGAACAAAAAATCCCAGCCATATCCAAAATCCAACCTGCATTCCTAATCCAAAGCTTGTTGCATCAGCATAATCAACAAAAAATGCTAAAACATAATTCATTAATAATGTTGCAATAAATCCCAAAAGATATGCTTTTCCCGGCTTCATCTTCATTGATTTAATATTTTTTTTAGTAAAATTCATTAATTTCGTCCAGGATTTTCCAAATAAAGGGCCATACCATAAAAATCCCATAAACATTGAGATAATTCCAGCAACTAAGACAGCTAAATAATTGATATCTGGTTGTGCCATAATTTTTTTATGCTATTGCTATATAAAAAGATTTTCTTTATTTATTAAGTATACTTTTTAATTTTTATCGATAGAAAGCTTTAATAAGGGTTGAAATTAAGCTAAAATAATAATATTTAATAAAATTTAATCGGAGGATGTTTAAATGGCAAAACAAGAAGTTGAATTTTATGATGTAAAGACAAAAAAGAAGTTTAAGACAAATGAATATAGGATAGAAGAAAGAAGCGGCAGATTTTTTGCAGTAGCTAAATCAAAATCTGGTCCGCATGACTGCTGGCATGTTGTAGGAAAGGATTTTGCTAAAAGCAATAAATAAAATTTCTTTTTCTTCTTATTATGAATTTTCGTATTTCTGAGCTTAAAATGAAAGAGCGAAGAGATAAAGAAAGCGATTTTAAAAAAGAAAAATTAAGATTTAATGAATTTCGTAAATTTGCTCGCGACAATTTGAATAAAGATCCGTTAATTATGTATGTTACAATCGGATATGCCCATCTTTTTACATTTATAACCAAAAATAAAGAACTTTATAAAATAGTAAAAGAACAATTTTTTAGCAGAGCGCTTTCTTTAGGGCTTTCTATTTCAGCTTATAATTACTCCAATAATTATAATTTTTTTATATATGATGTTGTTGATGCAGAAACTTTTAAATTAAAATACAAAAGTTTTATTGATTTAGTAAAAACACAAGGTCATCAAGATTTTAGTGCCGATTATATTGGATTTAAGCCAAAAATGGACAGAAAAGATTTGCAATTAGCAAACAGATCAAATCTTTCTTTTAACTACAAATCTTTTTTAGAAGAAATTTTAAGTGAAGAATAAAGCTTAAATACGTTATTTCTTGAATAGAATTATGGTTTTGGAGAAATTAGGAAATTCATTAAAGGAAGCTTTCAACAATATAGCAAGAGCTGTATTTGTTGATGAAAAACTTGTTGATGAGCTAGTTAAAGAAATACAGAGGGCTTTGTTATTGGCTGATGTTAATGTTAAGCTAGTTTTTGAATTAAGCAAGACAATAAAAGGGCGTTTTTTAAATGAAAAAGAATTACAAGGAATAAGTGCTAGAGAAAGATTAATCAAAATTGTTTATGAAGAGCTAGTTAAAATTACTGGAACTGAAAAATCTGAAATTGTAATCAAAGATAAAAAACCATTTAAGATAATGATGGTTGGAACGTATGGCTCTGGCAAAACAACAAGCATTTCTAAATTAGCAAAATATTACTCTAAAAGGGGGTATAAGGTTGCATGTCTTGGCTTAGATGTTCACAGGCCAGCTGCACCAGATCAGCTGGAGCAATTATGTAAAAAAATTAATGTTCAATGTTTCATTAATAAGAAAGAAAAAAATCCTTTAAAAATTTATAAAGAATTTGAAAAAGAACATTCTAAATATGACATTTTAATTATAGATACAGCAGGAAGAGACTCTTTAACTAAGGATTTAATTGAAGAACTAAAGGATTTAAATGAAAATATTAAACCTGAAGAAAATTTATTAGTTATAAGTGCAGATATTGGACAGGCTGCGCAGAATTTAGCTAAAGGATTTCATGATGCCTGCAACGTTACAGGGGTTATAGTAACTAAACTAGATGGAACAGCTAAAGGCGGAGGAGCTTTAACAGGAGCAGCTGCAACAAACGCAAAAGTTAAATTTATTGGAGTAGGAGAAAAAGTAGATGATTTAGAAACATTTAATCCAGAAGGCTTTATTTCCAGATTATTGGGAATGGGAGATTTAGAAACATTGCTTGAAAAAGCTAAAGAAGCTATTACAGAAGAACAAGCCCAAGATATTCAGGAAAAATTTGTCAAAGGAGATTTTACTTTATTAGATTTATATGAACAAATGAAGGCCATGAAAAAAATGGGTTCATTAAGCAAGATAATGGAAATGATTCCTGGAATGGGGCAGCTTAAATTGCCAAAGGAAATGCTTGAAGTGCAAGAAGGAAAACTTGAGAAATGGAAATTTATTATTAACAGCTGTAGCCGGAAAGAGTTAGAGAATCCAGATATAATCGACGGAAAGAGAGCCGAACGCATCGCGAAAGGTGCTGGTGTTAATGTTTCCGAAGTTCGAGATTTAATTAAGCAATATAAACAAAGCAAGAAGTTAATGAAGATGATGAAAGGCGGAGATCCTATTAAATTAATGAAAAAATTTCAGGGAAAAATGCCAAAAGGAATGAAATTTTAAAAATAATAAAAACGTTTATAAATACTTAAAATATATCAATTGATACCAAAATAATATGAAAAAGTTAAATAAATTTAGGTTTCAAAGATATCCTAATTTGAATACAGTATTAATGGTAGAAAGTATATTAAGAAAACGCCAAGATACTCCTTTAAAGATTTCTGAATTAAAAAATTTATTGCCCAAAAAAATTATGCATCAAACATTAAAGGTAATATTAATCTATTTATGGAAAAGTGGAAAAATAATTTATGGCCCAAAAGGAGTCCAATGGATTTATTCTGAACCAGAGCATTTGAAGAAGATGATGCATGATATTTTAGAGGTATAACATGTTTGGCAAAGAAGTTAGAGTCCTCTTAAAGGGTCAAGCGAGAGAATCTTATCTAGAATTAAAGAAAAAAACTGATAAGGATTCTAAAACTTTATTGAATTCTATTGAAAGATTTTTTGATATATTAAAAACTAATCCTCAATTTGGAAATCCTATTAAAAAAGATTTAATACCGATTGAATTTATTAAATTAGGAATTAAAAATGTTTATAGAATTGAACTTTCTAATTATTGGAGGATGTTGTATACTTTAGAAGGTAATAATATAGAGATATTAGTATTTATTTTAAAGATTTTTGATCATAAAGGTTACAATAAACTATTTGGCTATAAAAAATGAAGATAAGAAAAGCTAATTTAAAAGATATCGTAGATATAGATCGGATTTATGTAGAAGGAGGTATTGATGAAGAAAGATTACAGTTTCCTAATGCTTCTAAAAAGAAAATAATTAAGACTTTTAATAAACATTTTAAAGAGAGAATAAACGGCTTTAAAAGAGAATTAAAAAACAAAAAACATTATTGGATTCTTTGTGAAGGTAAAAATATGTTGGGTTTTGGCCAAGCATGGATAAAAAATAAAGATATCGGGGTTCTTGAAAAAGTTTACATTGATAAAAAAGCAAGGGGTAAGGGAATTGCTACTAAAATTTCTAAAAAATTAATTAAATGGTTAAAGAATAAAAATGTTAGATATATTGAAGCAGGGCTTTATTGGAAAAATATTCCTTCAAGAAAGCTGAATGAAAAATTAGGATTCAAACCCATTTCTCTCAAAATGAGATTAGAGGTTTAAATGAAAATAATCAAGCAAGGAGCAGAAGCTGTAATTAAATTAAATAAAAATAGAATAATTAAAGAAAGAATTAAGAAAAATTACAGGATTAAAGAAATTGATGATAAATTAAGAAAATTCAGGACAAGAAGAGAAGGCAATATATTAAAAAGAGCTGTTTTTACAAATGTTCCTAAGATATACAATGTTGATGACAAAAATATGATTATTGAAATGGAATATATTAAGGGAGTTTTATTAAAAGATTTCTTGAATAAAAATAGTTTAAATGACATCTTAAAAATATCAAACTTGCTTGGAGGCGAAATTGCTAAATTACATGATAATGAGATAATACATGGAGACTTGACAACAACAAATTTAATATTAAAAGATGAAAAAATTTATTTTATTGATTTTGGATTAGCATTCATCTCGCATAAATCAGAAGACAAGGCAGTTGACTTATACTTACTAAAACAAGCATTGACAAGCAGTTTTCCCCAAATTTCAGAGCAAGTTTTTAATATTATATTGCAAAGTTATCATCTGCACAAACAGCATCATGAAGTTCTTGAAAGATTAAAAAAAGTTGAAAAACGGGGAAGATACAAATGATTAATGATTTTTTATTAGTTTACTTAAGCATTGTTGGATTATTAGTTATATATTGGCTAGTTTTTAGGGTTTTTAAAAAGAAAGATTAGAAAGCTATATAAATTTGGATTAAGAGAATAATCTTAGAGTCCCGTAGTGTAGCGGTCAAGCACTGCAGCCTTTGGAGCTGTAAACCCAAGTTCGAATCTTGGCGGGGCTATTCATAATGTTTATAAATATTAAGAATATCATACTTTTATGGCAGAACCAAAATCTTTAGGAAAGGTAATAAGCTATTACTCGAATATTGGAGTAGCAGCTATAGACTTAACTGGAAAAATTAAATTGGGGGATAAAATAAGAATTAAGGGGAACACAACAGATTTTGTCCAGGAAATAACTTCTATGCAAATAGAGCATGAACAGGTAAAAGAAGCAGGAAAAGGAGACTCTGTTGGCATAAAAGTTGATGAGAAGACAAGACCAGGTGATTTAGTGTATAAAGCATAGGCTTATAAATACTTAATTTAAAAAAATTTTAGGATAAGTCAGTTAAGGCTTACTTATGCCTAGCTTAGTTCTAGGTAAAACTATAAGATGGCAAGATTATATTCAGGAAAGAAAGGAAAATCAGGAAGCAAGAAGCCAGTTAAAAAACACAAGCTAACATGGATTAGATATTCAGATGAAGAAATCAAGCAATTAATAATTAAATTAGTAAAACAGGGAAAATCACAAAGTGAAGTTGGGATGATATTAAGAGATACTTACGGCATTCCGAACGTAAGAGATTTAATAAAGAGAAGATTGGGGGAATTTTTAGAAGAAAATAAATTAGCTCCAAAATTGCCAGAGGATTTATCGAGCTTAATTAAGAGAGAAATTCAAATAATAAAGCATTTAGACAGAAATAAAAAGGATATGCATGCTAAAAGAGGGTTATTGTTAACAGAAAGCAAAATACACAGACTTGCAAAATATTACAAGAGGGCTGGAAAATTGCCAAAAGACTGGACTTACGATAGAAAACAAGCTGAAATTCTTGTAAGCTAATATGCATGAATTAGTTGAAAATGCTGTTAATGAATTTAAAAAAATAAAAGACGAGCCTTTAAGGGTCATAAGCCATCTTGATTGTGATGGATTAACTTCTGCCGGCATTATAATAAATGTTTTAAAAAGAGAAAACAAAAAATTTGTTTTAAGCATTGCAAAACAGCTGAATGAAAAAATAATTGAGGAATTATCCTTGGAAAGCTATAATACAATAATTTTTACTGACCTTGGTTCAGGCTACATTAATTTAATTAAAAAATATTTAAATAATAAGCTTATATTTATTTTTGACCATCATGTTCCTCAAGATACTAAAGAGAATGATAATATTATTCATGTTAATCCTCATTTAGCAAAAGATAAAGAAAAGTTCATTAACATTTCAGGCTCAGGCATAACTTATTTTTTTGCAAAGAAATTGAATGAGAGAAATAAGGACTTGGCACATCTGGCTGTTATAGGTGTTATCGGGGATATGCAGGATTTTACTAATTTTAATAAAGAAATTTTAGATGATGCGATTTCTGAGGGAAAAATACTTGTTAAATACGGCTTAAAGATGTTCGGCTCTCAAACAAGGCCTTTAAATAAGATATTGCAGTACAGCACAGACCCTTTTATTCCCGGGGTTACAGGCGATGAACAAGGAACTTTTGAATTTTTATCAAGCACAGGAATTAATTTTATAAACGAAGGAAAAATAAAAAGAATAATTGATTTAAATGAGGATGAATTAAAAAAATTAACAACCTCAATAATTTTAAGAAGATTGGGCAGTGAAAAAAATCCCGAGGATATCTTTGGAAATATTTATTTATTAAAAGATGAATTTGAAGACGGCTTAAAAGATGCAAGAGAATTCAGCACATTGCTAAACTGCTGCGGAAGGCTAAATAAGCCAAGCATCGGCATCGGGGTATGCCTTGATAATTTTGAATTAAAGCAGAAAGCAAATGAACTATTAAGGCAGTATAAGCAGGAATTAATTAATGGATTGAACTGGTTTTACTCAAATAAAGATAAATTAATTAAAAAAGATAATTTTGTTATTATTAATGCAGAGGACAAAATAAGAGACACTTTAATTGGAACAATAACAAGCATTATTTCTAGATCTAATGTTTATTTTAATGGCACAATATTAATAGGCATGGCTTATACTTTGGATAATAATGTTAAAATTAGCATGAGGGAATGCAATACAAACAATTATAATCTGGCAGAAATTTTAACTAATTTTGTTAATGGCAAGGGGGAAGTTGGCGGGCATAAACAGGCTGCCGGGGCATTAATTCCCTTGGAATATGAGCAGGAATTTATTGATAATATTAAATAGTGCGTTGTCAGGATTTTTGAGATTTAAATCTTAGGCTTATTTTTTACTTCATATTAATACGTTTCCTTTAGGGGGAAAGATTTACAGAAAGTATCCCCCTGTAGGGAACGTGAAAAAACATAATTTTAAAATATCTCATTGACAAGAAAGAAAACATAAAAAAATAAAATTTATTCCATTTTGGAAATGGCTTTTATTATAGAATGTTGCTTATGGTAACGGTCATAAAAACGACTTATCTTGTTTACCGAGAGGATCTTATTTCCGGATAGGACAAAACAATGATTAAATAGAAAGGTTTATTAATTGTTTTTTAGGGAAAACCTTTATGGCTGAAACTGAAATCTTAAAGAAGAAAAAAAAGAAAAATTACTTATTACTAGCCAAGGAATTTAACAATAATGAAATTGGAGAGACTTTAGCCAGTGAAGATAATCTGCTTATTGGAAGAACTATTGAAGTTAATCTTGCACATTTAACCGATGATCCTAAAATGCAAAATGTCAAAATTAAATTCAAAATTAGGGAAGTAAAGGATAATAAGGGGTATGCTGAACTGACTAAATATTTTATGCTTCCTACTTATATTAAAAGGGTTGTTAAGCCTGGAAGAGAGAAAATAGAAGATTCTTTTATTTTAATAACTAAAGATAAAATAAAGATAAGATTAAAGCCATTAATGGTTACCAAGGCATTAACCCAGAGATCTATCTTAAGCAGCCTAAGGAATAAAACTAAAGAATTTATGAATGAATACTGCAAGAAAAATGAATATGGCGGATTTCTAAATGACCTTATTAATCATGACATACAAAAAATGCTAAAGGATAATTTGAAGAAAGTTTACCCTTTAAGTGTTGTTGAAATAAGGCTGATGGAAAAATTATAGTAAGATATTTAAATTGGATTAATTCTTTTATTTTTACGCCACTATAGCTTAGCGGTTGAGCAGTTGTTTTGTAGGAAAAATTCCAAAAGAACAACAGGTCGCCGGTTCAAATCCGGCTAGTGGCTTTTTCTTTAACCTCGTATTCTTTTAGATAATCTGCCGGGATTTGATGTTTAAAAAGTGAATCATATAAATAATCCCTCTTCCTTTGAAACATCAAAGCGAGTTCATAGTCCTGGTTATCATTGCTTTTAAGCTCATTTATTCTTTCATTTATTATTTCTGTAAAGAAAAAAACATTTTCCCATGAAGCTGTTGTTAAAACATTTGTTACTTTTTCCAGCTCAGATTCAATCTGCTCTCTTTCAGATTTTTTCAATCTCTCCCGTCGTATTTTAATTTAAAAAGAACATCATACCTTTTAAGCAGGTCTACTATGCCCCATTGCATTAAATTTCTTTCGCTGCATATATCTACTATTCTCACAATTTAAGAAAAACCTTAAAATATATAAATTTATTTTTTTACAATAAATACAATATTGCCTTTTACAATCCTGCTTTCTAAAATCTTAAAATTGCATTTTTTTAATGAATTTTTTAATTCAAAATAATTAATTAAATAATAATACCGATAACGTATTTTGTCTTTACTCTTCCATTCAACATAAGAGTCTTTTTTCTTAAATAAAAATTTTAACTGCCATTTATTCCAGACTGTAATTAGTGCTTTTCCATCTTTTTTTAATATTCTATAGACTTCTTCTAATGCTTTTTCTCTTTTTTCTCTAGTTTCAAGATGGTGCAAGGAAGTTAGCATTAGGGCATAATCAAAAAAATTATCTTTAAAAAGCAAATTAGTTAATTCATTTTTATGCAATTTTATATCTAGGTTGTATTTAATGCATAAAATTTTAGCCTTATCCAGCATTTTTTCAGAAAAATCTATGCCATAACAAATAAAATTATGAAAAGGAATTAGATTTCTGCAATTCCCGCAGCCTAAATCAATAATTCTCCCTGTATTGTTTGCATATTTATCCTTAAAATAATTAACTATCTTTTCAGGTTTGTTTCTAAAATTATTCCACCGCCAGGCTAATTCATCCCATATTTTTTCCTGATTTTCCATTGTATTAAAAATTTAGTTAAGTTAATAAATCTTAATAATTTTTAAAGTTTTAAGGGCTCGTAGTTTAGTGGCTATAATAAAGGCCAAAACGCATCCTTGAAGAATAGGAATAAATATCTATTTTGGGAGCACGTGGATGAAGTCGCAGGTTCGAATCCTGCCGGGCCCATTTAATCACGATGAAACAAACTCTTGATTTAAAAACTTTGGAAGGATTGGATATTGAATTAAATGAAAAATTCTTGGAGTCTTTGTCTTTAATGGAAAATGGTTCTAAAAATATTTTTATAACTGGAAGAGCAGGAACAGGCAAATCAACTCTGCTGGACTGTTTTAGAAAAATAACAAAGAAGAAAATAGCTGTCCTCGCACCTACAGGTGTTGCAGCATTAAATGTAAATGGACAGACAATACACTCTTTTTTTGGATTTCAGCCCGATATAACCTTAAGCTCTGTAAAATATCTACCAAATCAAAAAATGTATGGATTGATTGATGCAATTATAATTGATGAAATATCTATGGTTAGGGCAGATCTTCTAGATTGCATTGATAAATTCTTAAGATTTAATGGAAAAGACGAAAATAAGCCTTTTGGCGGAGTACAAATGATTTTTATAGGGGATTTATACCAGCTTCCCCCGATAGTTAAGGGAAAAGAAAATGAAATTTTTCAAACACATTATAAAAGCAGGTATTTTTTTGATTCCAAGGTTTTTGACAAAATTAGCCTTGAATTTATTGAACTTGAAAAGATATACAGGCAAAAAGACCAAAAATTTATTGATTTATTAAATGCTGTCAGGAACAGGTCTGTTACAGAAGAAGATATAGAAGAGATAAATAAAAGAGTCAATTCTTCTTTTGAACCTCCAAAAGATGATTTTTATATTAATTTAACAACAACAAATGACCTATCAAATATGATAAATGAAAAAGAGCTTTCAAAGCTTGATGCTAAACTATTTTCTTTTGAAGGAGAGATCAGGGGAAAGTTTGAAAAGACTTCAATCCCGACTGAAATTAATTTGAAAATAAAAATCGGCTCCCAAGTAATGCTCCTTAATAATGATTCTTCACATAGATGGGTTAATGGCACCATAGGAAAAGTGATTGATATAAAAAAAGAAAAAAAAGAAGAATTAATTGTTTTGGAGCTTCTTAATGGAGATAAAGTTAATGTTTCTAAATACACATGGGATATTTATAAGCTATATTATGATGCTAAAAAACAATCTCTTGATTCAGATATAATAGGATCATTTACACAATATCCTTTAAGATTAGCATGGGCAGTCACCATACATAAGGGCCAGGGAAAAACATTTGACAAGGTTATAATTGATATTGGGCATGGAACCTTTGCGCATGGCCAAGTTTATGTTGCGTTGAGCAGATGCACAAGCTTAAACGGAATAGTTCTTAAAAAGCCGATAAGAAAAGATCATATATTTATGGACTGGAAGATTGTAGATTTTCTTACTAAATACCAGTATAAATTGTCAAATAAAAAATTTTCATTGGAAGATAAAACTGAGTTAATTAAAAAGGCCATTAAAAACAAATCAAAATTGAATATAACCTATTTAAAAACTAACGATACTAAAACAAAAAGGATGATTTCTCCAAAAAGAATAGATAAAATGGAATATCAAGGAAAGGAATATTTAGGCCTTGAAGCTTACTGCCATTTAAGAGACGATGAAAGGGTTTTTAGAGTTGACAGAATTCTGGAAATAGAAGAGGCAAAATAAAATTTTTGTCGAATGAACTTTAATTCGGGATAATATTCAAGTCATAATTTTCGTAAGTATTATATATCTGTTTTTCTAAATTGAACTTGATGAAACTTAAACAAAAAAGTAAAAACCCGCCATTAGGGGTTAAAATAATTTCAGTGTATATTCTTTTAATGCTCGTCTTAAATTTTTTTACGAAATATAAAAATATGAATTTTTTAGATCCATCAATTATAATTCTTGCTTTCGCAATTTTAATAGGGATTTCTATTTCTGTAACTTTGTGGAATGGATATAATAAATCAAGAATTATTGTTCTTATCTTTTCAGCTATTGGAATTCTAAATAGCATATATAACTATTTTTCATACAAAAAATTATCTTATTTGATAAGCATTGTTTTATTAATTCCAATAATTTGGTATTTAGGATTTAATAAAGAAGCAAAAAAATATTTTAAATAAAAAATTCAAAAACAACTAGTTCTGAAAATACAACGTAACATTTATATACTTTGAAAGTTATACTTACTGGGTATGAAAATAGATTTGAATAGTTTTCAGATTGAATGTAAACGCTGTAAACATCGATGGATTCCTAGAAAAACAGAAATTAGAATATGCCCGAAATGCAAATCTCCTTATTGGGACAAGGATAAAAAATGAAAGAAAAAGAGCTTGAAGACAAACTGGTAAAAAATTTGAATAAAATTGAATCTGGTTTAAGTTTGATTGAAAGACAAAAAAGAGTTAGCGGTGGGGTTATAGACTTATTCTGTAAAGATAAAAATGATAATTATGTTATTGTTGAAATAAAAAGAAAACCACACACAAATGTCGTTGGTCAATTAGCAAAATATAACATGTCTCTTGTAAAAGGTGGATTAAAAAAGAGAAAGTTAAGGACAATTTTAGTTGCTCAAGATTTATCAAAAACAGTAAAAATGGTATGCGAATATTTTAATTTTGAAATTAAAAATGTATATAGAGAAAAAATAGAGAATAAAAAGGATGACAGATACGGGGTGCCGAGCACAGAGGAATTAATTACTTTTATAAAAGATAAAAAATTCGTTAATTTAAGCATGATAGCCAAATTTTTTAATATTAATAATATTACTGCTTCAGACTTGGCAAATGACTTAGTTGAGAGAAAATTAGCACGAATAAAAATACTAGGTGCAAATAAACTTGTTGTATTAAAAAAGAAATGATAATAAGATGAAAAAAAGAGGCCAGGTAACAACTTTAGTAATTCTAGGAATAATAATTATTGCTGTAGTAGGATTAACGTATTACATAATAAATTATGGATTAAAAAGCGAATTTGAAAGGGAGCAAGAAAAAATTACAGCAACATCAGAGTTTATTCCCGTTAAAACTTATTTTGACTCGTGCATTAAATCCGTTGCACTGGATGGAGCAGTAATTTTAGGATCTCAAGGAGGATATATTAACATTCCAAAAGACGATTATCCTATAAATCCTATTTTGCCATTTTCAAACAGACTGCAAATTTTTAATAATGATGCCTTGGAAGTGCCTTATTGGTTTTATGAAACAAGCAATGGAATACAAAAAACGCAGATTCCAAATATTGATGAAATGGAATTACAATTAGAAAATTATGTAAATGCAAACATAAATGAATGCCTGATTAATTTTATAGAATTTCAGGATTATGAAATTTCCGGGTTTGAGGAGATAAATTCTGATGTTAGCATAGAAGATAATAAAATCTTTATTGAGGTATTGACCAAAATAACTGTAGAACATAAAGGATTAACGCAGGAATTTGACAAGTTTTTAATAACCTTAGATGTTCCTTTGGGAAAACTTTATAATAAAGCGAAGGAGATGCTTGAAAAAGAGAATAATGATTACTTTTTTGAACAAAAAACAATTGACATGCTGATTTTGTATGATGAAATACCTTATTCTGGACTAAGCTTTGCATGCAATCCGAAAATATGGAATATTGAAAATGTAAAGCAAGATTTGAGAAAGGTAATTAGAAATAATGTAAATGCTATTAACCCATTAACTACAAAAGAATATTATAAATATGATATGAATACAGAAGGAGGAAATATTAATTTTAGATATGAAGAAAACTGGCCTTTATTCCTGGAAGTTGATGGCGGAGAAAAGGTATTAAAAGAAAATTCTGTTTACGGAGAAAATAATCCTGCAGCATCGTTTTTGAGAACTTTATTTTGCCTTAATAATTATCATTTTGTTTATGATATTAAATATCCAATATTGGTAAGTTTAAATGAAAATAATTACGATTTCCAGTATGCAACAATGGTTATTATTGATAATAATCAGCCTAGAGAGAACAGATTAGGGATAGATGCGCCATCCGAATTTGATTCTAAAATTTGTGAAAGCCCAAGCATCGAAGTAACAATCAATGCGATTGATCAGGAAACAAATAATTATATAGAAAATTCTCAAATAAAAATTAATTGTGTAACAACAATATGCGATTTAGGCAAAACTACGCAGGAAGGATTAAAAATCAAAGTTCCAGCATGTGCAAATGCGGTAATTACTGCGAGCAAGGAGGGTTATAATGATGCTAAAATAACTGTTGATACTTTAGACAAATTAGATTTGTTTTTCTACTTAAAGCCAAAATACAAAAAACAAGTTGAAATTAAAGTAATCTCAGGAAATGATGTAAGGGGGCCTTTAGCGTCAGAATTTGTTTCGTTTACCTTAACAAATTTGGATGATGAAACACAAATCTTTCTTAATCAAGAAATAAATGAAATTGAACTAAGCGAGGGAGAATATGAAGTTAATAGTTATATTTTAAGAGAGTATCCCAATGGAATAAAATTATCATCCCGCGAGTTAGAATATTGCACAGAGCTCCCTAAAGGCGGATTTTTAGGGATATTAGGATTTACTGAAAATCGATGCACGAAGACAATAATTCCAGAATCAAAGTTAGATCAGGTTTTAGTTGGGGGCGCAATTTTTAAATTTAAATTAACAGCAGACCAGCTGAAGAACATGAATAAAATAACCTTTTATACTGTTTTCAATAAAGTCTCTGCAGATTTACAAGAACTTAATGATCTTTATAACTTAATACAAACTAATAGCAATCTAAATACATTTAGAAATCCAACAATAAAATGAAAAAAAGAATTATAGCTTTAATGCTTGTATTTTTAATACTTAGCACTCAGTTTACTTATGCACAAGTAACTGGAACAAGCGATCCTGAATTTATTAACAGAGAACAAGAAGAAATTCCTCCCGGAGAAGATATATTGATTAATGTAGCAGAATATCAGCCAAGAGTAGTTGATAAAGGCAAATTTAATACAGATGATTATTCTGGATATACTGTTTATGCATTGCTTACTGGAATGCAGACAAATCCTTTTATAGATATCAGCAAGATAAGCACAATAACAACACGTTTGCATAATACAAATATTCCTGGGGTGCAAGTTGCTTATAGACGCCCTCCTTTAAGATACAATCTAGATAATCTAGGAACTATATTAATCAGGCTTCCTAAAATAAAAGATGAAAGAAAAATACCAGATATAATAGACATTAATATGACTGCTACAATATTATACGATATTGGCACTGGTTTTGGAGTTAGCGAAAAGGGCTTTAATTTACCTCAAATATCTGAACAAGAATTTACCCCTAATAAGGCTGCTTATTCTTTTTGGGGTGGCAGAGGCTATATTAAAGCAGATCTTGTAGAGGATAATAAAGCTGTATTAACGATTTATGATGGAAGATTACAGAGGGTTAGATCAGGGTTAACATTAACTTCCGGGCAAGAATCAGGGGAAATATCATTATATTCAGGATCATTTCTGCCAAGATATGGGGAAAATGCATTACAATCCAATATCCGCGATAGATTTAAAGTAAAATTGGACTATGTTGCAGCAAGCAAAGATAAAGCAAGATTGCAAATCTTAGTTAATGGTAAATTAATTTTAGAGGAGCTTACAGAAAATCAAAGACTATATGAAGGATCATCCTGGAGAGTTAAAAAAATTACGCCAACAGAAACTCAGGATGTTGTAGAACTGGAAAATATTGATCCTGGCTCAAAAGGAACTGCTCTTTTAACAGGAATAAAAGAGGCTGTTATAAATTGCGAATCAATCCAAGATGAATTTATATGCATGTCCTTGTCGCAGCAATGCACTTATAATGCAGATACAAAAAAATGTTTAAGTGCATCTTCTCAAACATCTTCTAAATCGTTCACCTCTTCTGGAATAGATGTTTCAGCAAGGGAGGCAGAAACAAAAGCAGCTATTGAAGCATTTAATAATCTGAATATAAACTCTCTTTTTATTAATTATATGGATGTTATGGATAAATTCAATAATTTATGGAAAAAATATCCAAACAGTGTTTATTCGCATATTGCCCGTAGATATATTACAGATGAAATTTCAAAAAAAGCGCCAACTATAGATTTAAAAAAAGAAATCCATGATTATGCATCTCAAATTGTCAAGGATAATGGATTAAGCGTTAATTTAGCTCAGGAACAAGTAAGCAGCGATGAAAAAAGTGATTATTATTATAAAAAAGCAATTGAATCTTACAAACAGGTTATTATTAGTAATAATGATAATGGGGCAAACCAGAAAACTTTAGCCTTAGATGCGCAAAAGAAGATAGCAGAAATTTATCATTATTATTTAAATGACGCCGATAATGCAATAGCATCTTATCAAGAATTGATTGATAATTACGAATTAATTGAATTAGAAAAAATTAATTATGAATCATTGATAGAAACTTTAAAAACTAACAGAAATTACTTTACCCAGCCAGTTGATTTGTTTGAAGATGGCAACCCCATAACAGTTGTTTTAAATGGCGTTGAAAGAGTAGATAATCAGCCCGCAGCATTTATTTCTTTAAATAATGATGCTGCTAGAGAATTCAAAGTTGGAGCTCCTGTAATAATTGCTGGAGATGAAAAGTGGGTTTTAGAAAATGTTGAAACTAACAAAATTGTTTTAGTAAGCAGCAAAATGATAGCATTAACAAGACAAAATTATAGACAAGAAATTTTATTAGAGAGAATTGCAAACATAGCCGGAACTAATTTAAAATTAGTTAAGATAGATGCTAAAAAAGTTGCGCATGTAACAATCAAGCCTGTTTTAAAATATTTGCAAAGCATTAGCAATTTTCAATTGCATATTCCGATAGATAAAACCGGGCTTAAATTATCTGATGAACAAATTGATGATTTAGTCAGCAAAATGAATTCATGGATAAGCACCTTAAATTCAATCATAGAAAAACTAGAAAAAATACATGAATGGTGGGCAAAAGCCTGCTATGCTGTTGCTGCGTTTTTATTTTTAAAGAATTTTGCTTTAGGATTCGGCCCTAAGCATTTTGCAAGGCAGGAAGTATTAAAAGAGTGGCAGGTACATTGTGAAGAAAAGGGTTCAACAGGGGTAAAATGCGATGATTTTATCTTTGAGAATTCTGATAAATTTGATGCAGACTCAAGCGAAATGGAGAAAAGAATTAGTGAAGCAAATAAATTGTTTGATGAATTAAAAAAAGCTAGAGTTAATGATAAATGTAATTCTTTAAAAAACGATTTAGAGAAAAAATATTGCAGTTCTATACTTTTAGACAGCGAAAATGAAGTTAAGAATGAAGATCAAGTTAGAGCAGCATTATTGCTTAGAGAAAAATCTATTATGCCTTGGAGCCAAGAGGAAATTAAAGATAAGGCTATTAAAACTAATTTAGGTAAATTCATTTCAGAAGATTTAAGCTTAAGAACAACTAAAGAAATTGAAACAGCTAAAAAACAGATTAGAGGCAATTTTTATTATAATGACGGCAAGTTAAAAAATTGGGATGACCTAATAAAGGATGTTAATGAAGAAGAGTTAAAAAGCAATGGTCTAACAAGAGAGTTTTGGGAAAATGAAAAAAGCAATAGACAAGATGTAATTGATAATTTTATTAACATAAAAAGTGCGGAGATTACACATGGGGTGTATAATCAACTTTTAAGTGATAGTAAGTATTATGAGGATGCGCTTCCAGGAGTTAATAAAGGGCTAATAACAGAGCAATTAACAAGCCCTTCTAGGTTATCCTTGGTCAAAGGCGATTCTAGTATTAAAGTTAGTGATTTCTATTCTGATGTTGAGAATATAGACATAGAGCCAGAGCCCGTTTCTAAATATGATATTAAAATGACTGGAATAACTAAGGACTGGAAATTAAGAGGACAACCTATTTATGTAGCTACTGTTATAGATAAAAACGGTAAAAAAGCAGTGCAAGAACCAGTGCCTCCTTTAAGAAAATTTCTTGAAAATAATGAAGAAGCAAAAAAAAGTTTAGCTGATGGTGATCTTAAAAATCTAAAATTACCAGAAGGAACTTATTTAGCAATACTTCAGCCTAACAATAAACTTAAGACAATAGAAATAAAAGATATTTTGGTACAGCTTCCTTATCAACCTGAGATTACACTTGAGGAAAATAAATTAAAAACAATTACTGTTAATTCTAGATACCTTTTAGAGGTTAAAAGAAACAGCCAGGGAATTATTACTGATTTAAGTTTATGGGGAACTAATTATAATGGATTAGGAGGACTAGGCTTTGTTAAATCATTTTCTGCTTCTAAATGCAGGGAAGAATTATTAACTTATGGGGATACAGACGAGATTTCAAAAGCATGTTTCAATTTTCAAAAAGCAGATAAAGATCTTTCAAATAAAAATCAGAAAGATTTAGGCACTATCTTAAAACTTGGAAGCTTAGAATATAAAATAAAAGGAGCTATTCTAAAGACAGGTGGATTACAATGTTTAAGTGCAATGGGTGCAACTGATTGCAAATGGTTATTTTCAGCATGCGATCCTGTAATGTGCCCTGTTTCTAGATTTACCAATGAAGGTTATAGAGTTGAAAATGTTGTTTCTTCAGGAATTTTTGGATCAATATATTTAGGATTGCCTTTATGGAAATTTGCTATTCCGCCTGGAGTCGGAATTTGTTATCCTGCTATTATCTCTAGTTTAAAGAATGCAAGAGCCTTAGTTCAAGGAATGCAGCAATGTTTAATAACAAAAAAACAAACAGGAGAAAATGTTGGAATATGCGATACCATATTTAATATTGGGATATGCAAACTTGCTTGGAGAGAGGTTTATACCTTTACTAATCTAGAAGGAGGGCTTTTAGGCAAATTTTTCAGATTATTTAGCAGCCCTGGTGATTATGGGGGAGAAGAATATGCCTTCTTCTATGAAAACATTAAGCAAACAGGAGAGTTTGTTGATTTTTTTGTTAACGAATATGCTAAAACCTTCTTTGCAGCTTATAGAGGAGGATCGACAAAAGAGATTGGAGATGCTATATGCGAGTATGCTATTTACGGCAAACTTCCTGGAGGAGGAGATATTTTAGATCAATTAACAAGACCAGAAGGACCGCCAAAGTTTTTTGCTGTAATAGATGAAGCTGCTCATTCAAACGTTGGATTACAGCCAACTTCAGATTACTCTATTTTATATCATCTTTATGCTGGAGACAGCTATCCTGAAATTAAATATTATCTTTATTTAAAAGATTCAGATGAGAAGTTATTCCCTCCTACTGTTCCAGTAGCTCCTAAATTTGGATTTTCAGGAGGAACTACAGGTTACTTAAAAAGAGGGGACTTTGTAACAGATACTGTAAGGCTATCTGATTTGCCAACAGGTTATGATGAAATTTGTTTTAGAGTTGTTGCTGGAAGTGTTATTGAAAAATGCGGATTTGGAAAGGTTAGCAGTGACTTTGCCTTAGAATTTTTAGAACAAGAAGCACTTAAAGATCAATTAAAGAATAAAGAAATAAGCTCAGAAAAAGAATGTATCCCTGATAGTACATTGACAAGCCAGTTTGCAGGCGGAAGTGCACTGCAAATAGCTACCGGAATTTCAGGAGTTGTACTTGGTTCTGGTTTAACTCAAACAGGAATAATTAGAAAATGTTCCATATACGATCCAGATAAAGGAACAAAATTAGACAGATGGACAGAAGCAGGAACATGCGGAAAGGATTCACAAGGAAGAAGTTTAGGAACTTGCTGGCTTGACACAAATTCATTAGATCTTTTGACAGAGGAAAATAGAAAAGAAATACAGAGAGAAGTAGAAGATAAAACTAAACTATTGCAGAAATTAAATGAATTAGATGGAAAGAAAATAGACTATCTTAAAAATGTCGAGACAGCCAAATTTGCCATCAGTTTTTACAATGATGAAGATAAACAAATTCAAGATGCTGCTAAGCTAAAGGTTGATTCTGTTGCAAGAGAAGGTAGAAGATTAGCCGATAAATATTTAGTAGAACTCTTAAGCAAGACAATAGACCAGGAAATAACGCAAAGGGGATTCTTCAGCGTTGGGAAAATTTATGAAAATATTGCACATTTATTAAGAAATAAGGAAGTTGCACAAAAAGCAGCTGATATTGCAAAAATTACACAAAAAGTTCCAGTTACACCTAAAGAAGATAATGTTTGTGTAATTGAATATGAGGAAAATGAAGAAGGCGGAAGATATGGTACTACAAAAACACCTAATTTCTATTACAGGTTTAATAATGGAAAGTGGGAATTAAATACACAAGTTAATGAAAATACTAAAACTAAATGGATGAAAATAGAAAACGATAATTGTGATATTATAAATGGATTCTTTGAAACTAATGCTAAACTTGATCCTATACATCTGGATATTTGCAAAGGTTTAATTAAAATAACAAATTTTGAAGAAGGAGTTGTTCATATATCTGAAACTGCAAGAAGATCAAGCAATGATTATTTGATTGTGCATAGTAAAAATAATATAAAAACTAAAGTCGAACATGATCAAACAGCTGCTTTTATAGAGAACTTATGTAATGATAAACCAATAACCCCTCCCATAAAAAAGAGAGTTACAATACTTTCAAGAAGCAATGACGGGATAAACTACTTGCAATTTATTTGGGACGGAAATCAATGGGCGGATTATGTGAATACTAAAAAGACCAATGGTATGCAAACTCTGGCTAGAACAGGTTACGAAGATGGATTGTTTTATATAAGTCAAAAAGCATTGGCAGAAGATTATCAGAAAAGATTTATCGAATTAAAACTATCGTGTAATGAAGAGGATTACTCCATTGCTAAATCTTCTGAAGAGTTAAATAAAATAAATATTGAAGTTGAGCTAGATAAAAATATTAAGAATGATTGTGCGAATCTAATTGCCCAGAAATTAACTCAAGAAGGAGAAGACATTTTTGAGATAGAATTAGATTATGGTAATGGACTCTCGAGTTTATATAAAGATGATCCTGTTTATGCTTGGAATGGAAGAGAATGGTCAAAATGGCCTGCTGGAACCCCCAAGTTTTTATTTTCACCATTTTTCTTCAAAATTAAAAAATTAAGTTATTCTGAAGGTTTTAATCAAATTGAAAAAGATATTAAAGATGATTTAGAAGATTTTAATGAAGCAATTCTTGGGTGTAAAACAAAAAAAGACGTTGAGCCAATTAGATTATCTTATTCGGATGATATTGTTGAAAGATTAAAAACGAGAGTAGAAACCGTTTGTGGTTATATTAATCCAGAAAAAATTCAGCCTAAGACAGTTAGCCAAAATATTTTTGATAAATTTAATGATTATATAAATGAAGCAAGAGATTTAGCGTTTAGAATTTACGGCGTTGATATTCCTATAAATTTGATTAGAGCCCAGATTATGACAGAATCAACAGCAAATGAAAATGCTGTTGGTCTAGATGGAGAAGCAGGGTTAATACAAATGCTTCCAGGAACTGCATTAGGGATAAGCAGGGAGTTAAAAGACCATGAACTAATTAAAAATCGCTTTGAACTTAAGATTATTAAGACCTGGAATGGGGCAACTAACATTGGTGGGGATAAAACTTATGGAAGAAACTTAAAACAATTTGCTACTGGAAAAACAAACGAAGAATTAAAGAATTATGATGATAGATTTGATGCCAGAAAAAACATTGTGATGGGGGTTTTGTATTTAGCTAAACAAATGCAGCAGGTTAAATCCCCTACTTTAGCTTTAGTAGCTTACAATTGGGGTTTAGGAAATGTTAATGATTCTTGTCCAAAACCATTTACAGAAACTTCAAGCTATTTATTATGCGATTATAAAAACAATAGAAAAAATGAAAAGGGCGAACCTATAACTAAAGTGTATGTAAGCTCAGTTTTAAATTACCAAGCCGGTTTAGATATTAAATGAAACACAAAATAAAAGTTATTTTACTTGATTTAATCTATTTTTTGCTAGTTGCAATAATACTAATCTTAACAAGGAATATTACTTACGGTTTTTTATCCGAGATACAAGGCTTTGGAGGACAACTAAACGCAATTAACATAAACGAAAATTTAGCAGAGGCGCAAAACTTGCTTTCCAGCTTAACATCTATAACAACAAAAGCTTACATTTTTATTTTCGTTATAGTTCCATTGATAATATTTGTATTTTATATTTTACTGCAAGGAAAAACATTCAAGAAAGAAAAATTTTCATACAAAAATTTTACTTTAATAAGCATAATTCCATTTATATTTTTAATTCTAGGACTATTTATTAACTCAAAATTCTTCATATTGTTTTTAATTACGGGCTACATAGCATTTATATTATACTTTTATCCTTTAAAAAAATTAGATTTATCTTACAAAAAAATATACAAATTATTTCCTATATATTTAGTATATGCAATTCTTCCCCTGCTGATTTTAGGATTTTTTTATCTTGCATATACAAGAATAGCAATAAGCATGGATTTTATTGTAATCCTAGCATTTGCAGTAATCTTCAGCCTAATTTTTTCTTTATACAAAATTTACTTATTAAAGAAATTGGCATAACTCTATTTTAATAAATATATTTATAAAAAGGAATTATTTTAATTTTGCCAATCGTCTTTTCATTATCATAAGATAAAATTATAGGTTCTTTTGCCTTGAATTTTTCAGTAAATCTTTTTAAAGGTGCCAATCCCTTTCTTTATATCCCCAAATATCAAAATCTTTGTATCCATCTATGTTATATTATTTTAACATACTTTCTATTTTATGTTATTTTTTATTAACATACTTTCTAAAGCTTTCTATTGCAAGTTGTTTATTAAAAAATTAAATTGGCAGAATCATAATTTCATTGCATCCTAGTTCTTTTGCAAGCTTTATATTTTTATTCAGCCCTTCTTTATTTCTCATTGTCATTAAATAAGCGCTTTTTTCTTTAAATATTTTATATGGAACTTCCTTTTTAATGATCGTTAAATTGTTTTTCTTCAGAGCCTTATACAGTGATTTAATTTTTCTTTTATTATACTTATAAGGATCAAAATTTATTCCAAAGAAGCTTATTAATTTATTCTTAAATTCCCCTTCAGCATATTTTCCAGACGGATATTCCTTGTCATTCAAAAATTCATTAAAGGATTTTTTATTCTTGAATAAGCTTGATAACTTCATCAAAAACAACAGGCTGTTTTTATTTATTTCTATATTATTCATTATATGCGTATTCATGTTGTAATTAAATATTTTTAATAAGGTATTTTTTTGGGAATATGGGCTTATCCAATAATTCTTTTTTAGCTTAGAAGTCTGCCAGTATATTATCTCTTTAATATTTTTATTTTTTATGATCGACAAAGCCTCATTAAATTTTTTATAACTATGGCATGCCAGATATAAATTCGTTTTATGATTTATTTCATTTAATTTTTCTAAATCTTTTTTTTCTTTAAACTCATAAAAGAAGTTAATTTGCATAATTTCCCTAAGATCTTTATGATTAAAAATGTTTTGAAATGCGGGAAGGAGGATTCGAACCTCCGAAGGCACTAAGCCAATAGGTTTCTTATAAAAACCCTAAGCCTATCTCATTTGGCCGCTCTGACATTCCCGCTTAAAAAAATGGTTTATTTATAATATTTAAAAGACTTATGTAATTTTTCCTTGTTTAATTTTTTGGATATAATAATTAAACTCTTTAAATATTTTATCTAGATCTAAGCCTTCTTTTATTTCCAAAGCTCTTACTGTCCGCTTACTTTTAGTTAAAGCCAGTAAAATTATGTTTGGAGAGGAAATTATATAAAAATCATCATAATAAATGTAAATTCCCTTGTCTTTTTTTATGATCTTTTTTTCTCTGCCAAAATATTTTCTGGCGTAATTTTCTATTGTGTATGCAAATGAAAAATTTTCTTTTTTATATCTGTCCAAATTTTTAATACAATTTTCTATAAAATCCTTAATCTCTCCTGAGTTAAGTAAATTTTGATGTTTTATTAGACTTCTTGGAGACCCCTCGAAGTTAAAAATTATGTTCGCACCGAAATTAAATGAAAAATTATATCCTTTAAATTCTACTTCAACAACACATCTTTCGAGATTCATCCTAGGTTCTTTGCCAATAACCTTAATTTTAAGTTTACCTTCCGGAATTCTTTCTTTAATAAATCTTACAAAAGTTTTGTAATCTACCATTAATAATCAGAAGTTAGTTAAAGTTTATATGTTTTGCCATGCATAGCTTCTTAATCTTTTAGATTTGCCAAAACCGCATGAGCTGCATATTTTTTTGCTTCTATGATAAGTTGGCCTTCCGCATCTTCTGCATCTAATATGCGTTACTTTTCCAGATTTCTTGCCGTGAGAAGAAGTACCCTTTGTCATTTTACTGTGGACTTATTAAAACTATTGTGTCTCCGCGTACAAAAACATTTCCCAATTTTCTTACTAACTCTCCATTAGCATGCTCTTCAGCGTTTTCTAGAACAACATTGATATAAATATCAAATGCCTTTAAATTCCCTATTAATTGCTTGTTGTTTTTTAATTCAACAATAACTCTTTTGTTTCTTGCATCGTTTAAAGCATCTAATGGCCTTTCTGGATTCATAACTTGCAAGATAAATACAATCTTTATAAAGCTTTGCAAAATGTTTATAAATAGTATAATTACAAAAAGATTATGGCAATTTCACAATCAAGATCAAAGAGAAAAACAACAGGCGGAAGATACAGAAGCTACAGAAAAAAACGCCTGCATGAGCTAGGAAATTTGCCAAGATTAACTAAATTAGGGGAAAGAAAAGCTAAAACAATCAAAGGAAAATTTTCGAAATTTAAACAAGTTTTGCTCAATGAGAATACAGCAAATGTTTATGATCCTAAAAATAAAAAATATTCTAAGGTAAAAATCATAACTATTGCTGATAATCCTGCAAATAGAAACTTTGTAAGAAGGAATATAATGAATAAAGGGGCAATAATAAAAACAGAATTGGGAAATGCAAAAATAACATCAAGACCAGGGCAGGAAGGAATGGTTAATGCTATATTAATTGATTAAGTATACTTTTAATCAAAATTTCTCGTCGATAAAATTTTAAAAACAGAAAGCTTTATATAAGGGCTTTTAAATTACTATTTAAAGTTTATTATTAATTATTATAACTATTTTGGGGGGGTTAAAATGCCGTCACAATATATTAAAAAATGTCCTGAATGCGGAAGCATAAACTTAATTCTTCACAAAGAGAAAGGTGAAATGGTTTGCAAAGAATGCGGCTTAGTCATAGAAGAAAAGATGATTGATTTTGGCCAGGAATGGAGAGAATTTGATTCAGAGCAGGCTGATAAAAGAAGAAGAACTGGAGCTCCTCTATCTTGGGGGAAATATGACAAGGGTTTAGGGACAGATGTAGGGCAGAAAAGCGATGTTTACCAATTAAATGCCAAGGAAAGAAATAAATTTTTTAGATTGAGAAAATGGCAGCATAGAATTTCAACTGCTATTGAAAGAAATTTAAAATTAGCATTAGCAGAATTAAAAAGAGTTTCTTCATTTTTAAAATTATCAGCTTCTGTAGAAGAAGAGGCTGCAAGAATTTATACTTTGGCTGTTCAAAGAGGATTGGTTAGAGGAAGATCTATGGAATCAGTTGTTGCAGGTGCATTATATGCTGCTTGCAGACGTCATGAATTACCAAGAACTTTAGACGAATTAAGCGAAGCTTCAGGGATAGATAAAAAAGAAATTGGAAGAACTTATAGATTTATTACAAGAGAATTGGGAATTAGAATAATGCCAAGCAATCCTGTTGATTACATTCCAAGATTTGCATCTGCTTTAAAATTGAATGCAGAAACTCAAAGCAAAGCTGTTGAAATACTTGAAAAAGCCCAGAAAGAAGAATTGACTTCTGGCAGAGGGCCGACAGGAATTGCAGCTGCTTCATTATACGTTGCTGCTTTGATAAATAATGAGAAAAGGACTCAAAGAGAAGTTGCAGATGTTGCTGGAGTTACAGAAGTTACAATAAGAAATAGGTATAAAGAATTACTCAGAGAACTAAAATTAAAAGATGAAATTAAAAAGAAGTTCTTAGAGGAGGAAGATTAATTAGAAAATGGTGGAACCAAAAATTAAATTATTAGGATATGGCACGGACTTCATTGTTCCGGTAAGAGCTTACTTGCATAGATCTGGGGCAGAACTTTACGGCGATGGTGAAGCTGACTCCCATTTTATGAATACCTTAGCAAAGAATTCGAACAAATTTAAAGAATTGAATTATGCAATTTTAGTTTTATGGGGAGATCTTAATAATCAACAAAAAGTAATTGACGTTTTTGGATTTTCTGGGATAAATCCTTGGCCGGGTAATCCAGATGTTTCGACTTTAGTTTTCAGAAATGGTATTTATTCTCCATTAGAGCATACTACTTGTGGGGATACTTTAATATTATTGGGAAAAGAAGAAGAATATCGCAGAACAACAACCAGCTTAGAAAATTATTTTAGAGAGCCTCTAAAAATAAATTTAGATATTTAATCTTAGATTTCTAAACTCATTCTAATACATTAATTTTAAATATTTTTAGGTTATATGTTTATTATGCCAATAAATATTGATTATACATGTGCTATTGATTCTAGATTAACTCTACCTAAAATTTTTTCTCTTACTTTTTTAGTAATCTCTCATGATAATTCCTCTTTAGAGGAAGAAGTTTATGAGTATGATTTAGAAGAGCATCATCCACAAATTTCAGATTTAGGAAGTACTTTTACAGAAGTTAGACAATATTTTGAAAGCGAGCATATTCTAGATTGTAAAGATTGTAGAGATTTGTATATAGAAATTTATCCGTTGATATACACTATGAAAGAGGGTAGAAGACAAGCACAACTACTTCATTTTGTGCAAGAAGAGTTAAATAGACTAAGTCTCTAAATTTATTAAATCTTTAGCTAATTCAACATTTTTAAATTCTTTTACTATCTTTTGACTTGTTTGTATTACCAACAGAAAAGCTTAAATACTACTTATTCGTTAATAATACCAACATGATAGAAAATGAACTTACTAAGAATATAAAATTAATACTGAAATCTGCAGATTTAGTCTATTCAAATAAGGATTATACTTCTGCAACTATTTTATACTTTAAAACTCTATTTCTTGTATTGGATTTAATAATTCTGAAATCTTCTGGTAAAACACCAAAGGATCACACTGAAAGATTTAGATTTCTCCAAAAAGACCATCATAATTTATATGAATCTTTAGATAAATATTTTAAAATTTATAGAGATACTTATTCCATTTCTATAGATAGAGGAACTTGTGAGGTAATAAAAGATTATGCCAAAAGAACAATTAAAGAATACAAAATTGAAATTTGAGATCATTAAATTTTATAAAAAGAATAAGGATATCATTTTAGATATAATAATTTTTGGTTCTTTTATTAAAGGCAAGGAAAATCCGAAAGATATAGACATTTTAATCTTGTACAAAAATAAGAAAGATATTGAAAAAAGTTATGAACTTAAAAAATTGTTGAAGAAATTTAATGTCGAGATAGTTGACAAGAGTTATTTAGAACTCTTTGATGAATCTTTTAAAGCAAGGGAAGGAATTTTATCAGAAGGTTATAGCATCGTTAATAAAAAATCTCTTTCAGAAGGATTTGGTTATTCATCATTAATTCTTTTTAAATATGAACTGAAAGGTTTTAATAAATCAAATAGAATGAGGTTTTATTATGGTCTATCTGGTCGAGGTAAAAATGATAAGGGCATTATTGATGATTTAAGCTTGATAAAATTTTCGGATACTATACTTCTTTGTCCTGTTGAAAATGCTGAAAAAATTAAAGAATTTTTTGATTATTGGGGAATAAAATATATTGAATTCCCAATAATGATCCCAAGCAGACTAAAACAATTTATTGAAAGAAATGCAAATTAAATCTCAAAACTCATTAAATCTTTAGCAACTTCAACATTCTTAAATTCTTTTTTGCATTCTTTTAATAACCCGCTCATATCTTTATATCTTTGAGAAAAATGTGTTAAAATTAATTTTTTTACTTTTGCTTGTTTAGCTAATTTTCCTGCATCTTTTGCACTTAAATGCTCTTTATCCTGTAACTTATCTTTTTCTAACCATGTACTTTCAGAAATTAATAACTCTGAATTTTTAGCTATTGAAATTAATTTTTTATCATAATACGTATCTAAAATAAAACAAATTTTCTTTCCTTTTTTAACAATTGTCGCTTTTTTTACTGTAATTTTTTTTCCATTATAAACAATATCTTTTCCTCTTTGCAGCTCTCCAAGTAAAGGATGCTGTACTAAACCAAATTTTTTAGTGTAATCTATATTAATTTTTAATTTGTCTTTTTCAATTAAAGAATAGCTTAAGCAGTCAATAGAATGTTTAACCTTATTGCTTTCTAAATAAAAATCAATATTTTCAAAAAACTTTCCTTCATTTATCTCGCGAACTTCGTAATTTATTCTAGCCCTAAATACTAATCCAGACATCATATTTTTGAAAAAATCCTTGCTCCCATTTGGACCATAAATTTCTAATTTTTTACTGTAGTTAGAAGCACCTAAACTCTGTATTAATCCAGGAATTCCAAGAACATGATCTCCATGCCAGTGTGTTATTAATAATTTAGTTACTTTTGCGGGGCTTATTCCTGCTAACCTTAATTGTTTTTGAGTACCCTCTGCACAATCCACTAAAATTCCTTCAGTGTTATAACTAATAAAAATTGCATTTGGATTGCGTTCTTTTGTTGGGAGCATTGCACCTGTTCCTAAAAATGTGATTTTCATAGTTTTATTTAAAGAAAAAGGCTTTTAAATAGCTTATCATTAAAGAAAATTATATGTCAAAGAAAAAACATAAAACTCAAGACGTAATTAAAGAAGAAAAAACAGAATTTAAGGAAGAAAAATTTACAAAATTCGAAATAGATTTAGTTGGAGAAAGATTAATTGCAGAAGATAAAAATGAAGCTCATAATTTGTATGATCAATCAAGATACGGCGAAATTAAAGATAATAAAGTTCAATACTCTTTAGTCGAAGGATTATATTTATTAGAGAAGAATAGGGTAGATATCTTGGATAATAAAAAGAAACTAAGTTTTGACGATTTTGTTAAGATAGCTACTAAAAGAGAACCCAATTTTTGGATAAGGTATGTTGCTTATAGAGACATGAGGAATAGGGGATATGTAGTTAAGACAGCTTTAAAATTCGGAGCTGATTTCAGAATTTATGATAGAGGAATAAAACCAGGAGAAGATCATGCTAAGTGGATTATGTATCCTGTAAAAGAGACTAGCTCAATGACGATGTATGAATTCAGTGCTAAAAATAGGGTAGCCCATAGCACTAGAAAAAGGTTATTACTCGCTGTAGTTGATGAAGAACTAGACACAACATTTTATGAAATTTCATGGATTAGGCCTTAGTTAAGTTTTTATACTTTTATCTTATTGCTAAATTATGCCAATTAAGATGCAGGATTTAAAAGCGAAAATTTTAGATTATATCTCCAGATACGGGCCTTGCCTGCCTGTGCAAATTTCAAAGCAAATACAAAGCAACATACTTTTTTCAGGAGCTGTTTTATCTGAGTTAGTTGCAAACCAAAAAATTAAGATAAGTACTGCTAAAGTAGGGGGATCTCCAGTCTACTATGCTAAAGGCCAGGAAATAAAATTAAGCATGCTGTATCCACATTTGCATGAAAGAGAGAAAAAAGCTTATGATATACTAAAAGAAAACAAAATAGTCTATGATAAGGCTCTTGAACCATGGCAGAGGGTTGCTTTAAGAGATTTAAAGGATTTTGCCTATCCTGTTCATTATAATGATGAATTATTTTGGAGATGGTATTTATTTTCTGAAGAAGAATCTTTGAAAATAATTCAGGAATCTTTTAAACAGAATGTTGTCCAGGAAAATGTAAAAGAAGAAATTAAAGTTGAATTAAAACAGCCTGAAGTCAGACAAGAAGCCAGATTACCAGAAGTTCAGCAGGAAATTAAGATTCCAGAACAAAAAATTGAATTAAAAAATGAGGTTCAGACTAAAATAGAGCCTCTTGAGGCAACGCAAAAAGAAGAACCAACAGAAAAGAAAGCAAAAATTAAAAGAGTAAAAAAATTAAAAAAAATTTCTGAAGAATTTTATAATTTGTTAAATAACCATCTTTATACAAATAAAATCAAAAAAATTGAAGAGATTATTGTTAAAAAAAATAAGGAATATGAATTTTTGGCAGACATTAACTCAGATGTTGGATTGGTGAAGTTTTTTGTTGTAGCGAAAGATAAGAAAAAAATTACAGATGCAGATCTAAGTTTAGCCCATAATAAGGCACAGTTAAAAAAATTACCATTAATGTTTTTGAGCTCTGGAGAATTAGATAAAAAAGCTAAAGAATATATTAACAACAATTATTTAATTTTTGAAAAGATTTAAAGATTTTTAATTAATTTGCGTTTTCCAATATAATATATTCATCCTGAAGCCATGGCCGTAGTTAACGCATAATCATATAATGTTTTTTGCGGTTGCCTTAACTTACTATAAAAATTATTGTCTATATTACTTTTGTAACTCTCTTTATTTGCTATTATGCTAAAACTCATAATAGAACCTATTAAAAAACCCGCTGGTCCAACACCCTTCGCTATTTTATTAATCGTTTCTGTTAAAGTCATATTTATTATACTAAAGTCGAAATATTTAAATTTATCTAAAGAAATTCAATAAATTAAATCTTCTTTTAACGATTTCGGTTTCAAAATTATTGCAATTAGAACTAAAAGTATCTTGAGCAACTGGATATAAAGCTGTTAAGGCTTGTTCCAATTCTTTTTTAGGAATTTCAGAATCTTTATTCATTAACCACGATGCCCAATCTTCTTTATTTAGACTTCCTTGATATAAAGTTTGATTTAAATCATATTCTTCATAATAACATTTTGCCTTAAACCTATATTTTCTGTCTATGTTTTCAAACTCAGAATGTAAATTTCCAGGCTCCTTTGAAATATAATGAGGAGAAACAAATGAATCACTTATATAATGAGAAGCAACTCCAAAAGAATAGCTGGCATCATTATAATCTAAATTTTTATAGCTTAATTCAGCCTTATCTAACCACTTAACAGCAAGATCATAGCTCGGAGGGTAATGGTGCTTTACAACATCATGAAAAACCAAATCAGGATCAGTGCTTCCTTTTAAAATTAAGGTTAAATTCAAATTTTCTTGAGTTTCAAAATCCATGCTATAGTAGGCTTTTTCAGCCAAAGACTTATGATAAAAAGAATTCCAAGCTTCTACATTATAAGTTAATAAAATGAATAATATTAAAAATGTATAAATTTTCATCATAATTAGAAAATGAAAAAATTTATATTTGTATTGGGGCGGGATATTGAACTTAGCTTATTGGAATTATTTAGTTACTTTGAAAAGGAAGATATTAATTACAGTATTTTAGATAAATACCAAAATTTGGTTGTTCTTGAAACAGATAAAATAATTAATATAAATAAATTAGGGGGCTTAGTAAAAATAGCTGAGATTATAGATAATTTTAATATATTTTTAAAGAATTTAGTTTTTGATAAAAATAAAATAATTTATACTGTAAATGACGAAGAAATTAAAGAATTATTAAAAGAGAAATTTAAGGAAGAAGGAATAAAAGCCTTTTATAAAACTGAAATTAAATCTTTAACAACCTCGAGTAAACTGGATTTCGAATTTATTAAGTTTAAAAATTATATTTCACAAGTTATTCAAGTCTCAAATCCTAAAGAATATAAAAACAGAGATGAAACAAGACCGTATTTTGATGCCAAAAAAGTTACTTCTATTAGATTAGCCAAGATTTTAATTAATTTATCACAGGCAAAACACGAAATACTGGATCCTTTTTGCGGACAAGGCACAATATTGCAGGAAGCATTGTTGATGAATTTAAATTGCTATGGCTTGGATGCTAATCTAAATGAAGCTAAAAAGAATTTAGAATGGCTGAAAAACAAATTTAATTTTAAATCAAGTTATAAATTATTTCAAGGGGATGCAAGAAACTTGAGCAAGTATTTTAGAAGTGCTGAATGTTGCGTTACAGAGCCTTATCTTGGGCCATATTTTAAGAAATATCCAAAATATGATGAAGCTTTGAATGTGATTAAGGATTTAGAAAAATTATATATTCAAGTTTTTCAGGAATTAGACAAAATAATTGAGAAAAGATTAGTTATTTTGCTTCCGGTTATTAAAACTAATGTCAAGAAAAATTTAAAATTAAACATTAATAAGCTATTGCAAGGAACTAAGTTTAGACAAATTCAAAGCAGTGTTAATCTGCCAATTCTTTATTCAAATAAAGGTGCTGTTGTTGAGAGGGAAATTTATATTCTTGAAAAGAGTAAGCTTTAAATAACCATTTTTTAAGTTCTAGTTTATGGGCAGAATTAAAACAACATTAATCAAGAGAAATGTTCATGAACTTATTCAGAGATATTCTGATAAATTTTCTACAGATTTCGATGACAATAAAAAAGTTGTTACAGAAACTACTGAATTAAATTCTAAAAAATTAAGAAATGTAATGGCGGGTTATGTTACAAGATTAATGAGAAATAAGAAAGAATAAATTTAAAAAGCTGTTTTCTTTAGTGTATTAGGGATTACACAAACTTATAATATTATATAATCAAAATTTATTGGGGGTAACTAAAATGACAGAAGAAACTAGAAAAGAAAGAGTAGAAGAAAAAAATACTATCTTCGTCGGTGCTAGGCCGTTTATGAAATCAAACTAAGTTAATTCTTATTTGACATACAGTTACGTAACTGGCGTCGTCATGCAGTTTACAACACAGGGTGCAGAGGAAGTTAAAGTAAAAGCTCGTGGCAAATTCATTTCAAGAGCCGTGGATATAGTTGAAGTAGCCACCAAAAGATTTCTAGAAAATACAATAGAAACTAAAGACATTAAAATTGACAGCGAAGAATTTGAAAATAAAGAAGGTAAAACTGTAAGAGTTAGTACCGTGGAAATCACTTTAAGACGAAAAACTTAATTATTTTTCTTTTTTTATAGTAAAGAAATAACTAGTATTCCAATAAAGTTAGAAACTAAAGAAATTATTATAAATGGTTTATCTTTTACTTTTATGCTTCCTAAAATAGAAGCAGCTAATTCATCCGGCAATGGAGAAGCCATAATTATTCCCGCAATTAAGGGTGCAAACTTTCTTAGGATTCTCATATAACCTTTATTTATGTGCGGATGAAATTTTACTTTTTCGGCTAATCTTTTTATTTCACCAGATAAATTATACTTTACAAATCTAAATATTAAATAATCACTAATTAAAGCACCAATTGCACCAAAAGCAGCAACATCTACAGGATGCAAATTTCTTGAAATTATATACAACATGGAAATTGCAGGAGCAGTTGTTAAACCATAAGTAAAAAATCCCCCGGCAATAAATGCCCCAATATATTCTAGTTCTCCAAGCCCTAATACGAAATTTTTAATAAAATTGGATTTTAATATAAAAATTGCAACTACAATACTTACTGCAAGCAAAATTAGATTTTTATAATTCCAGAATAATCTTTCAGTTTTTATAATATCCTGCTTAATAACCTCTTCCTCTTTTTTTACCCAACTAAACATACCCTGGATTAAATTCTAGTATTTATAATCTTTTTCAAAATAAAAAGATTTATATTCATATTAAATTGTTTTTATTTAGATTATGGCAAATAAAACTTTAGAGGAAATTTTTCATATAAAGAAAGAGGTTAGGGTGCTTATTCTAGGGTTTATTATATTGATATTAATAGGGACTTTTGGATTTATGATACTAAAGGGATATAGTTTTTTAGAAGGATTAATATCTACTGTAGAAACTTTATCTTTTTTACATGGGGAAGAGACAGGAGCTGTTAGGATCTTACAGATATTCTTGTTATTTGTTGGAGTATTCTTAGTGTGGTTTATAATGTGGACTACGCTAGATTTAGTTTTAGAAGGTCATTTTACAAAATATTATTTTGGGGTGAGGAATATGGATAAAATCAAGAAATTAAGTAATCACTACATTATTTGTGGTGCTGGCCGTGTCGGCGAAAACATAGCAAAATTGCTCAAGGAACAAAAAAAGAATTTTGTTCTTATCGAGAAAGATGTAGATGTGGCCAAGGAAGTTGAAGAAAAAGGTTACTTGACTTTACATGGGGTGAGTGTTGAAGAGGAAACTTTAGTAAGTGCACAAATTAGAAAAGCTAAATTTTTAATCGCATGCACTGGAGACGATGCTAAAAACATCTTAATAATCTTAACTGCAAAAGAACTTAATCCTAATATTGAGGTTGCAGCAAGAGCAAATGAAGAATCCATGGTAAAGAAACTAAAAAGAGCAGGTGCAAAGTATATTTTTTTACCAGAACTACTTGGAGCAAAAGAAGTTGTTGATGAGCTAGATTCACATTAAAAATGGCGTCGAGGAGATTTGAACTCCCGACTTCGAGCTCATGAGACTCGCGTTCTGCCAGACTAAACTACGACGCCTTACAAATTAAGAATAATTTTATTTTAAAAATATATCTATTCTAAAAATTTATTTTAATAAGTTTTTGATTTTAGCAGCTGTCTTTTTAGCATTATCATTTTTATATTCTACAGAAACCCATTTTTCCACCATAACACCATCATTTGGGAATCTTGGGATTAAATGAAAATGAACATGGGGAATTGCCTGCCCTGCGACTTTTTTGTTATTCAATAATATATTTAACCCTTCGCCATATTTTAACAAAGCTTTAGATATTTTTTTAATAACAAAACTTAATTTATTCAATAAACTATCTGGCAAATCAGTAATTAATTCGTAATGCTTTTTTGGCATAACGAGACAATGTCCTCCATATCTTGTTGCAGGCTTTACATCTAAAATAACTAAAACATTTTTATTTTCATAAATTTTTGTATGGGGGATTTCATCATTAATTATTTTGCAAAATACGCAATTATCCATAAAATTATTCAGCTTAATTTATATATAAACTTTGTTAAACCAAAAGCTTTATTATATAGAATTTCAATTATTATATTATGATTTCAAAAGAGGATTATGTTACTTCTAAAGCCGGAATTCTATTAAGATATAATGGCAGTTTTAACCTTGATAAATTATACAAAAAAGCGAAAAACTGGTTTAATGATTTCAGCTATTTTTTTTCTGAAAAGCAATACAAGGAAAAAACTAAGCCGGAAGGCAATGAAATTGAAATTGATTTCGTTGGAGAAAGAAAGATAAATGATTACATCAAATTTATTATAGAAGTAAAGCTTTTTATAACAGAAGTGAGAAAATTAAGCAAGGACACTTATGTAGGGAATTTTAAGGCTAATATTGTTTCTAAGCTTGATTTAGACTATGACAACAAATTCCAGTATAATCCTTTTAAGAAATTTTTATTTTTTGTTTATACCAATTTAATAATAAAAAACAAAATAGAAGGCGTTTATGAGGATAAATTATATAGTGAAGTGCTAAATTTTGAAGATGTTCTTAAGGAGCATTTAGGATTAATATGACACAAATACATTTTGTAACGCCGGCATCAGGGATAAAAATAAGATTTATTGGAACCATTGATCTAGGAAAATTCTACAAATATATCAAGCTTTATTTGCAGGATAAGGATTTTGCAAAAGAAACCAGCATGGAAAAAGAATACATTGAAAGAGTAAAACCAAATGGAAAGCAAATTGAAGCTATCTGGGAATGCAGCAAAACAATAAATGATTACATTAAATATAAAATTAAGGTTTCATATTTAATGGTCGGGGTAAGCGAAGTTGAAGTGCAGAAAGAAAATTTTAAGTTAAAATTATATAAAGGAGATTTTCAAGTAATTATTGCTGCTAGTGTTGAAGAAGGAAGCAAAGAATGGGATAATCTTGGGGTAATAGCCAAGTTATATAAAAAGTTAATTGCAAAAAAAAGAATTGAAGATTATCAAAATGACTTGTATACTGAAATATTAAAATTAAGCAAATACATTAAGGGCTTTTTGGAATTAAGATCATAAAACAAAAGTTTTATTAATAAAGTTTAATTAAGATAAACATGGCAGAAATTGATTATGCTGTTCCTCCAGAGATTACAGTTAGTTATGAAGGCGACTTAGATTTAAAAGAGCTTTATATTTTAGTAAAATCTTGGCTTAAAGACAGGGGATTTTTTTTAATAGAGAAACAGCATGAAGGAACACCTGAAAAATTTAAGTCTAAATGGGAAGCACAGAGAAAAGCAGATGATTATGCTAAATATGTAATAAAAGTAACTTTAGAAGCCAATAATCTAAAACAAATCTCAATTAAAAATAAAAATTTGTATAACGGAGAATTTAGTGTTGCTTTTGAAAGTTTTGTTCAAAAAGATTATGAAGACAGATTTGAAAAGAAGCCTTTATTGAAATTTTTTAGATCTGTTTATGATAAATACATTGAAAGATCAAGATACGAAAATTACGAGAATGAGTTAAAGGAGATTACAAAGAACTTTTATAATGAGATAAAGGCTTATTTTGGCTTGAAACGCGATTAATTTAGTTATTTATTCTTATATTCTTAATAAAAGTCTTTTTTAGATTCTTATTAATTTAAGGCAAATTTTTTAAAATTTGGTTTAGATAGATTTATATAGTTTAAAGTTATTATAAAATAAGCTAATTAAAAATATTAGCTATTGCCCGCCATGAGAATACTCAATTGAGCACGGCAACTGCCAATCTATGAAATTGGGAGTTAGTGTTGCGGGCAACAATTATTTAAGGGACAAGAAAGAGTTTATATTTCATAATATCCTTTATTCACGCTTAAAATGAAAAAAAGAGACAAATAAAGCCGTATTTAATGTAAATAGTATCCTCTTTGCTTGTTCTTCATTGGAGGGATTAAAATGGGTAAAATAAGTCCTGTAAATGCTAAATATATAATTCACGTTAAAATAAGCATAGATGGCGTTGTAGACAAACCAGATGTTATTGGTGCTATTTTTGGACAGACAGAAGGGTTGCTTGGGTCTGAATTAGAATTAAGGGAACTTCAAAGATCAGGCAGAATAGGAAGAATAGAAGTAAGATTAGAAAATAAAAATGGCAAGACCATTGGAGATATAATGATTCCAAGCAGTCTAGATAAGGCAGAAACAGCTATTATTGGTGCTGCAATAGAAACCACTCAAAGAATTGGGCCTTGCAATAGCAAAGTTCTTGTTGAAAGCATAGAAGATGTTAGAATAACTAAGAGGGATTTTGTAATTGAAAGAGCAAAGGAATTATTAAGAGAATTGACTAATAGGGTTCTTCCAGACAGCCAAGAGCTAACAGATCAAGTTACTCAAAGTGTAAGGATGATGGAGATTATAGAGTATGGAAGAGAAAGACTTGCAGCTGGTCCTGCTATTGAAGATTCAGAAGAAATAATCTTGGTTGAAGGAAGGGCGGATGTTCTTAATCTGCTGAAATATGGAATTAAAAATGTTTTGGCATTAAATGGAACAAGCATTCCCGAGACAATTAGAGAATTAAGCAAGAAAAAAGTATTAACCTTGTTTGTCGATGGAGATAGAGGGGGAGACTTAATCATTAAAGGATTATTAAATGCGGGGATTGAGTTAGATTATGTTATTAAGGCTCCAGACGGAAAAGAAGTAGAGGAAATAACTAAAAAAGAAATTCATAAGGCATTAAGAAGCAAGGTAAGTGTAGAGCAGGTTAAACTTGAAATGGGGATAATAACCCCTTTATTGCAAGTTAAGGAAGTTAAGCAAGAAATTATTCCTCAGGAAGTTGAGATAAAGCAAGAAATTATTCCACAAAGAATAATAAAGCCTGAATTAAAAAAATTAAAAGATTTGTTGGATGATTTAGTTGGAACAAGGGGGGCATATATCTTAGATGAAAATATGAGCCTTCTTGGAAAAGTGCCTATAACAGAGCTTCCAAGCACAATAAGAAATTTAAATTCAGCTTACGCTGTTGCCTTTGATGGATATATAGACAGGACATTGGTAAATGCAGCAGAGATTTCAGGAGTTAAATATCTTGCTGGAATGAAATCAAGGGTAAATCCGAGAGAAACAAAAGTAGAGTTAATAACCTCTACTGATTTTTAATTTTTTCTTTTTTTTTAATTTAAACGTTATAATCTTAAATATTCATATATCTTCGTTAAAACTTGTTTTCTAGCTCTTTCCAATTCGGCTTTTGTGTATTCATCTCTATGGCTGATGTTTATTAGAATCTGTTTGTCGTGTTTCCAGCCTTTTCAGCCTGTACGTCCTTTATAACAATTTAGGTAAACTCTCCATTTTATCTTAGGATTCTCAGGAGGAAATAAAGAACGAAATAAATCAAATCTAAAATCAGTCGAACCATAAAAAATGATTGTGGTTCCCTCTACTCCAGTGTTCTTTCTATACTCTTTTATTTCTTCTCTATAGCTAAAAGGTAAATCTTTTTGCAGAACAGCAACAATCGATTCACAAATCTTTTTAATCTCTATTATAAAGTTTTTTTCATAAGCTTCTTCTCTAGCAGTTTTTATTGGCATACATCTACAAAATTAAGCATATATATTAGATGACCTAAATATTTGAACAAATTACTATCAAATTTGCATTCGTCAATAAGTGATTTATGTTCAAAAATCAAAACCGTTAACTATATATATCGAAAATTAAATTTTTTAAAACAAAATCTTTATAAAGAATGTGCTTTGAAGTTAAATAATTATGGACAAAAAAGTAACAACTGTAGGAAGTTTAAAAGATGGAAATTATGTTATTCTTGATAATGAGGCATGCGTTGTTAAGAGCATGCAATTAAGCAAAACAGGAAAACATGGCAGCATGAAATGCAGGTTAGAAGTCGCTACTTTAATAGATAATAAAAAAAAGGTGCAGATATTTCCAAGTTCAGACAAGATTGAAGTTCCGATAATTGAAAAAAAAGAAGCACAGGTATTGAGCATTAAAGATGATGTCGCAAATGTCATGGACCTAGAAACTTATGAAACCTTTGATGTTAAAATATCCGAGGATTTTAAAGACCAAGTTAAAGAGGGATTACAGGTTAACTATTGGATCATAATGGGCCAGAAAATTATAAGACAGGTGAAATAAAATGGTAAAATTTCCAGAGGCTATCAACAGAATATTAAAAAATGTTTTTGTATGCAGACGATGCAAGACAAAAATGAAAAGCACTCCTTTAAAAATTTTACAAAAAGAAATAATATGCAGAAATTGCGGAAGCAAGGCTTTTAGGCCGATAAGAAGAAAATGAACTTTGATTTAATTCTTGCAGTGATTTTTTATGCAGCTATATTTATTTTTTACTCAACACATAAGCAAAAATTTACAAGGCAGGGATTATTAATTTTATACAAGACAAAATTGGGAATTTTGCTAATGGATAAATTATCAAAAAAATATCCTAAATTGTTAAACTTTTTAGCTTATGTCAGCATTTTTATAGGTTTTATAGGAATGATATTTATTCTTTATACATTAATACAAGGAGGAATTAAATTAATCTTAAGTTATTTGCAGATTATTCCAGAAACACAGCCTGTTCTTGCTCCCGTACTTCCTGGAATAAGTGTTCAAGGCTTGCCTGTCTTGGGATTTTGGCATTGGATCATTGCAATATTTATTGTTGCAGTTGTTCATGAATTTTCTCATGGAATTTATTCAAGCTTGTATAAGGTAAATGTAAAAAGTTCTGGGTTTGCTTTTCTTGGCCCCATATTAGCAGCATTTGTAGAGCCAGATGAAAAAAAAGTTGCTAAATTAGAGCTCAAAAAACAGCTTGCAATATTAAGCGCAGGGCCTTTTGTAAACATTCTTCTCGGAATTTTGGTAATATTATTTTTTAGTTTTATTTTCCTTCCATTGCAAAGCAACTTATTTACCTTAGACGGTGTTGCTTTAGTTCAGGTTGAAAAAGAATCTCCTGCTGAATTATCCGGATTAAGTACAGGAACAATAATATACGAAATGAATAATGTTAAAATTACTTCGCAGCAGCAATTAATACAAGCAATTCGAGATTCCAAGGAAAATGACATACTAAAATTAAATACAGATAAAGGAATATTCTATGTCAAGCCGGAAATTGTTGACAATATTCCTAAGGTAGGAATTAGTATAAAGGATAATTTTGTTTTGCGCAACGGGCTTCCGGGATTTTTATTGCCATTATTGCAATGGTTTAACCTATTATTTTTTTGGCTATGGGTTGTTAATCTTGGTGTAGGATTATTTAATTTGCTTCCTCTTGGTCCTATTGATGGGGGTAGGATGTTATTAAGTGCTTTAAAAGGAATTACAAGCAAGAAAAGATCATTTAAGATATTCAAATTTGTAAGTGCCTTAAGCTTGTTTTTAATTCTTATTAATCTTCTTCCATGGATAACAAAATTATTTAAATGGCTCTTTGGATTATTTAGTTAATTATTTAAATTCTTGAATTATGATAGATTTATGTTAGTAGATGTTCATTGTCATTTAACAGACGAAAAATTCAAGAATAAGCTGGATAATGTAATTAAAAATGCTAAAAAAAATAATATTGTTTCTATAATTTCAAATGGATTGAATTTTAAGGATAATTTAAATATTTTAAAATTAAGCAAAAAATATTCTATTGTAAAAGCTTCACTTGGTTTATATCCTTTAGATGCGGTTAAATTAAATGAAAAAGATTTAGAAAAGGTTTTTGAGCAGATTAAAGATAATAAAGATAATACTATTGCAATTGGCGAAGTTGGAATGGATTTCAAATATTCCCAAGATCATAAGAAACAAAAAGAAATTTTTCTTAAAATTATAGAACTAAGCGAGAAAATAAAAAAACCTTTGATAATACATTCGAGAGGTGCAGAAAAAGAAGTTATTGAATTACTTGAAATCAGCAGAAATAAAAACTTCCTGATGCACTGCTTTACAGGAAATTTTAAGCTGGTAAAAAAATTATTTGACAACGGATATTATCTTTCTATTCCATGCATAATAAATAAGAGCACGCATTTTCAGGATATTGTAAAGAATTTTGAAATGAAACAAATGCTAACAGAAACAGATTCTCCTTATTTAAGCCCTTATAACAATAAAATAAACGAACCCGAGTTTATCAAGGAGACCATTAAAAAAATTTCAGAAATAAAAAACCTTGAAGCACAAGAAGTTGAAAATATTATTTATATGAATTACCAAAAATTATTTTTGAAATCGTAAAGTATATAAACAAAATTAACCTTGCAAATGTATGCATTTAATAAAGAATTTTGGAATTTTTAAAAACAATTATTTATACTTATCCCTTCGTGGAAAAAAAGAGGTAGAGAGGTGTATAAAATGAGAAGATCAGCAAGTAAAGCATCTGGTAGATCAAGAAGATCGGCTAGTGCAAAGAGAAGAAGATAATCTTCTTCTTCTTCTTCTTCTTAATTATTAAAAGCATTTAAGTAGCCGTTCATGAAACCTTCTTCTATATCATTTATTTCATCTTCGTCCATCAGTTCATTCAGCCTTTTTTTATTGTAAATGTCCATTTTCAATAAACCTATTTAAATTAAAAATTCTTCTTTCATAGTCTTTTACAGGTAAACTGCTTATTACTTTCCTGAATGTCTCATTATCCATCTTCTTCACCTTTGAAACCATTGTTTATTATCCTAAAACACTGCAAATGCAATTCTTTTTCTATGAATCTTGAATATTTTGGCCATTCATCCACCTTCATCACCTCTTAATACATATAAGTCATTTTTATTTATAAACCTTAGGCGCGCGGTTGGCATGGTGTCATGATGGTAGAAAATATATTTTGTAGTACATATAAAATTAAAATTTAGATATTATACAGCCTAAAAATTAAAATATTTTTAGAATTCATTTAAACCCCTAGTTATTCCAAAGTATACATAACTTACATTTGATTTATCTCCTTTTTGCTTATTTTCTATACTAATTAGTTTGGAATTAGCTAAATCATCTATTCTTCTTCTAAAGGTTCTATATGAAATATCTTTATTATACATCTTAAATAACTCGTTAGCAGCCATGCCTGAATTATTCTTAATTAATTCTAATAATTCATTTTTATCTTTGCTAATATCATTCGAACTTCTTATTTTAAACTCATTTAATTTTTTTACTGCATTATCAACATCATCTTCATTAATTATTTTGCTTGATCTTGATTCAGCCAGATTTCCAGACTCTTTTAATAAATAAATTCCAGATCTTATGTCTCTTAGTTCATATGATTTTTCAGTTATCTTCTCCATAAGATTTTTATTAATTACATTATTGTAAAAGGCATATTCAGCCCTCTTTGTTAATATATCTAAGGTTTCTTCGTAATTGTATTCTTTGAAATTTAATAATTCAGCATATAATCTTGACCTTACTCTTTTATCTAATTCATCCAGCCATGATCTTTCGTTTGTTATTAAAATCAAGGTTTTTTTATACAAATCTTCTAAAATGAAATATAAGATATCATTATTCTCTAATTTGTCAGCTTCGTCCAAGCATATTATTATCGGTTTTTTATTCAATATCTTTTTTAGATCATTTATTAGCTCATTTGTTGATTTATCTGCTGTAAATTTATAATTTATTAAATTGCAAATTTCTATAATTACTTTATGTGTTGTATTATTCTTCCAGCAGTTTATATAAAAGCTTGAGATTTCATCTGTGTTTTCTTCTAATTCCAAGAAGACAGATTTTACAGCTAATGTTTTGCCTATCCCGGGAGAGCCATAGATAAACACGTTTTTTCCATTTCTATTATTAAATAATGGTTTAATGCATTCTGCAATGTAATGATTTTCGTTTTCTCTGTGTTCTACTTCTTTTGGAATGAAGTCATAGGATAAA
>Ga0209541_10000537_pt1 | contig 74324 bp, 63 predicted proteins | sample RifCSPlowO2_01_FD_184027 | JGI IMG/M metagenome (GOLD analysis project Ga0209541, IMG submission 184027) | Groundwater microbial communities from Rifle, Colorado - Rifle CSP2_plank lowO2_0.1 (SPAdes) (version 2) | ecosystem: Environmental > Aquatic > Deep subsurface > Groundwater | place...
AAAAAGAAAAGGTTTTAAATTCAATCTTGTTGGCCTCAACCATTGCTCCCACTAAAGGTAAGTTGGAGCATATTTTATGAAAAACAGGCCGGCGTTTTTGTACCTTATGCCTGGAATCGAGGATCCTCGATTGCCTCCGGCAATCAGGACTGAAATTTCGCCTTTTACTCCCGCCAGTCGCGATCCGTAAATCCCTCAAAAGACTTGCTTCTCGGTTTCTCTCGGTCTTATGAGCTGATACAAAACTAGACCTTGCCCTTTTATACTAAAATTGTATTCTATTTCTAGAAACCTTTACAAAATATTAAGGCGGGTTTGTGGAGAAAAAGCGTACAACTAAAAGCAACGCAGCCTGTAGATTGGCAAAAAGGCAGGAAGATTTTATTTTTAAAGAAATAACAAGGTTTGAACCAGTTCATCGTGGCGACGTTCATGGAGCCGATTATTTACTTCACCAAATTAATCCTTATATAAAGTTGGTTCAGATGTTTGATTCATCAGATTCTTGTAATAATTTTTTCAGAGGGTTATTGTTTTACGGACCGGCTGGGACCGGTAAAACATATTTAGCTAGATACTTTGCTACTATTACTGGTGCCAAATTCATAGATGCCAGAGAATTTCCAATAAATGGACCTGAAGATTCTTGGACTAAATCTAGTGTTCAACGTTTATGGCAGCTTCTCCGAGCATGTGTTAAAAAAACAAAGAAACCGGTTATCCTTTTTTGGGATCAATTTGAGGAGTTTGTTCTTGGAGCAAGTGATAGCGCTTTAAGTCAGTTTTATATTGAACTTGATGGTTTTGCAGGAAGACCGAACGGTATCGTAATGATTGCTGCTACAACTTCTGAACCGGAAAGTTTTAGTGCTCAGCTTATACGTCCCGGCCGCTTAAGTATCCATGTCAGGTTTGATTATCCCAGTCGACTAGGTTGCGTTGATCTTCTCAACTACTTTTTTAACCAAAAACAGCCGCATGAAGATTTTGATGCAGGAGGTTTTGCTTATCTTCTGGATAGATCAGCGACTCCTAGTACTGTTCGCGATATTATAGAATTGGCTTACGAGAGAGCAAGACTGGAAACTCAAGCCAAAAGTTCAGACATAAAAATTACGAAGAAAAATATTATCGATGTTTTAGTTGACAAACTGATTGGGCCTCCCGGTGTGATGTCGGACGAAGAATCAAGAGAGTCAAAAACGATAAGAGCTATTCACGAAATAGGACATGCGCTTGTTGGACGGATTCTTGGCTGGCCCGTAGCTTTGTTAAGTATAATAAATTGTGGAGAAGAAGGAGGCAGAACCGTATTTATCCCTCAAGCTGATGATAGAATTTTGACCCTGGAAGATCTTTATATCAACCTTGCCTCTAGTCTCGGCGGATCTATCGCTGTTGAATTTGTTAAACATGAAAAAGATTTAGGTTCACTTTTTGACATTAGATCAGCTACTAATACTGCAAATTCTCTTGTCTGTAATTGGAGCGAAGGAGATTTGACTAAAAAATACTTGAACTTAGCTTCTGTTGATTATTTGAATGGTAGTGAGCGTCTGAAAAGGTTTGTAGAAAGTGATATAGGAAATATCTTGGCCAGAGCAAGAGAAACAGCAAGGGGTATTTTGGAAGTTGTCGGTGTGAGGAAGATACTGGCGCTTGCGGGGATACTTACGGAAAAGACGGTATTACTTCAAGACGAATTTGAAAGATTAATTCGGGAATATAATATCGATAATATCGAAATGCAGCCTTAAAAGAATAGCACATCTATTAAGAAATTTACCGCCTGTGTTATGCCACAGGCTTTTATCTTGAAATTTGTCCTCGGGTATAAGGCATCAATGCCATATATCGGGCGAGTCTGACGGCTTGAGCGACTATTCGCTGGTGAGAACTGCAAAGCTTATTCCTTCTGGACGAGGCAATCTTAAATTGAGATGTAACAAATTTTCTCAAGAAACGAGTATTTTTATAATCAACTTTATTTATATTATCCTGACAAAAAATACACTGCATGGTAAGCATGTAAGCTGGTAAGCATTCAAAAAATTCGTTAGCTTACTAGCTTGTTGGCTAGAATGGTAGGTCCTCTTCCTTGATCTTAACCTCATCTTCCTCAATCCCGCTTGATATGGGGTCGTTTGCGTCTATTATCGGGATGTCGTCGTCTTTCGGTTCTTGTTTTGCTGCTCCTGCGGAGCGATCCTCGCCGAACGGGCGGGGATTAGCTTGCGACTTTATATCAGAGACAATATTTCCGGCTGATGCTGACGCTGTTCGGGGGCCGAGTTGTAATCCTTCAGCCACTACTTCGGTGAAGTACCTCTTGTTATTATTTGGATCTGTCCAGGTTCTTGTTTGTATTCGTCCCTCTATCATCACCAACCCGCCCTTCTTCAGGTATTGGTTAGCTATTTCACCCAATCGTCCCCACGCAACAACGGTGTGAAATTCGGTAGCGTCTCTCTTATTGCCAGACGGGTCGTTCCAGACGCGATTTGTAGCCATTCGCAAAGTAGCGACGCTTTGTCCGCTTGGAGTGGAGCGCAGTTCTGGGTCTTGCGTTAATCGACCGATTAGAAATATTTTATTTAGATTCAAATAAACTGACCTACAACCTACAACCTACAACCTACAACTTTTTTGTTGTTGGTAGTCGGTTGTTGGTAGTCGGTAAATTATAGGTTGCCGATTATATTTTCAAGTTCTTTATCAAGCTCCTTGCTTTCTTCCGGCGTCTTCTTTTCTGCCGGTTTTTCTGACGTAACTCTTGGTTTTTGCGGCTTGAATCTGAATTTAACTTTACCTGTATCGGCTGGAATTTTAACTGTCAGATATCGTAGGATATCGTTATTATGTCTGACTTCCTCATCTATATTGGCAAGTTTTTCCGGTAAGTCAAGATTGAAATGGATATATCCGAAATATGCCTGCCTCTTATGCTTGATAGGATAAGAGAGTCGAGTTCTTTCCGGTTCTTTTTTGAACGAAATAATTCCTCCGGAAGAAGTTACACAACTTTCTATGCTTTGAGCTAATTGTTGCGCCCGTGCTTCTTCAAGGTCCGGGTTCAGGTGGAAGGCAAGTTCATAGATTGTCTTGTCGTTAGCCATACCCAGTATATCAACTTCCAGATATTAATATGGCGTTGATATGGTTAATATTTTATTCAGTAATACCTCTTAATCAAGCTACTCTTATATCTCTGGAATAAGTTTAGCCAACCGGTAGTTGTATTACTGGGATTATTTTGCTATATGCTATCAATTACCCGTTAAAATGTCAAGACAACTATATTTTAATTTCTACAGCATCGCCCTCTTGGATAATGTAATCTCTGCCTACGGTTCTAATCAAACCTTTAGCGCGGGCATCTGACCAGCTGCTAGCCTCAAGAAGTGTTTTCCAGTTTATAACCTCGGCTCGGATGAAAAGTTTTTCAAAGTCAGTGTGAATTGCCCGCGCGGCTTTTGGTATCGGGTCGCCTATGTGGGCTGTCCAGGCACGGGTTTCGTCCTCGCCGGTAGTCAGAAAAGTTAGTAGGCCAAGCGTTTTATAACTCTGCCTGATTAAATTGTCTAAACCGGATTCCTTGATTCCGAATGTGTCTAGATATTCCTTTTTCTCATCTTGGGTGGCTTCCGAGAGAATTAATTCAAGGGGAGTCGATAGAATCACCCAACCTCTGCCGTTGATAACTTTAAGCAAATTCTCGTCGGGATTCCATCCATTTGCCAGTTGTGATTCGGAGCAGTTAAACACGAAAATAACTTTTTTATTGGTCAATAGGTCTAATTTTGGCAAATCTTTAATGCCCTTTCTTTTGGCACGATTTTCTTTTGTTTCTAAATCAGCAAGTTCTAGTTCTGTCTGAATTATTTCAATATCGTTGACAGGGCTTGCCCCGTAGTCTGATTTCGATTTTTTTGCCGACCTACCTGCCGACAGACAGGAGACATTCGAAATCCCTACTTCGGGGTCGATTTTGTTGTCGTACCTAATTATATTTCTATCTTCAAAAACCCTTACTACGTGGGCAATAGCATCCACCTCTCGGATGTTGGCAAGAAATTTATTACCCAATCCTTCGCCCTGAGAAGCGCCGCGGACCAGTCCGGCAATATCTATGAATTCAATGGTCGTGTAAATTTTTTTCTTTGAATTAGACATCAGGGCCAACGCATCAACTCTTTCGTCGGGTACGGCAACAACGCCGACATTAGGGTCGATGGTGGTGAACGGATAGTTCTGTATATCTACCTGCTTATTTGTCAGGGCCTTGAAAAGAGTTGATTTACCGACATTTGGAAGACCGACTATACCGATACTTAGTTTTGAGATTGACATGAGTTGGTGTAATTGGCAGGAAACCAGATACATCTAGCTTTTCCTGTGTGCCAACTATTTTATCTAAAACGTTCATCATTATCGCTCTTTTTTGGTCAAAATTCAAGTTGCTTAAAGCCCTTGCCGTCTTTACGGAATACTTTCTTACCTCAACCTTAGTGGGCAATTGAGCGCCGTTGATCTCACTTCTTTCTCGTTCAGCCTTTATAACTTGAGATTCCAGCAGGGATATTCGATCGCGTATTGGGACCGTGTATTCCTTCAACTGATCTATAGTAAAAACACCGGCACCATAGGCTTTGCCGTATCGTTCTTCTTCAGATTTCAGCTTAGTGATCTGTTTTTCTATGCCCTTTATATCGCCGATTGTTGATTTGATCCTAAATTTTCGAGCTTTCAGCCACCGGTTCGTTTGTTCGTACATCAATTCTGGTAAACTCATCAGTCCAGCTATCTTATCCCAGACTAATTGGTCAGCTATTCTAGCATTTAATCCTTTTTCAGCGCATTTAGGATTTAATGGGAAGCTATAAATCCTATCGCTACAGCGATAATATAAATGTTTTCCGTGCTGCGGTCCTTCTCCATGCCTTTTAATACCGCAGGTGCAATACATTCTTCTGCTAAGCATATATTCATTCTTCTTATTTCTAGGAGACAAGAAAGCATTATTCTCAATTTGCTTGCGAGCTTGGAAGAATAATTCCTTATCAATGAGCGGGGGAGCAGGTATTTTGTACCATTCCTCTTCTGGCCGAGTTCTTCGACTGCTCTTTCTTGTCTTTTTATACTTTTCAATCTTAATGGGATTCTCCGGAACTACCAAACTATAGTGAGTGGGATGGTGGGGTAAGTTATCAAGATGTGTACTACAAATGCGCATTTGTGTTATGATTTAGGCTAAGTATATAAAATTACTATTACTATGGTGTCCGACGAGTTACTTGGATATATAAAACAATCTAAGGTGAGTGGATTAAGCGATGACGAGATCAAAAAAGCCTTAAGTGGCACAGGGTGGAATGATTCGGATGTTAATGAGGCTTTTAATCAGTTATCTCTCAAGCCCAATCAAGTTCCTCAAGAGTTCAAAAAACCAGCTTTTAATATTAGCCCGACTCTTAAAAATTCCTATCAATCCGTCAGACAACACCCCCAACTAAAATATATAGCGGGGGTTGTTTTAGTTATAATTGCTAGCTTTGTTTTATATAAAACATTTCGCCATGAAAAGGTGGCTATATCCGAGTTTACCTTAACTGCTTCGGCGGCCGATGCCGCGGGTATTAATCCAGATTCAACTTTCACTCTCAAAAGCACCGCTGATTTAGATGAAAGCGTTGTAGAAAAGTATTTATCAGTTGAACCAAAGGTTGAGATCAAAGTTAACAAAACCGGCACTAATACTTTTGAGATTAAGCCAAAAGAAAAACTGCCAGAAAATAAAGTATTCGCTGTAAAGATTGATGCTGGCCCTATCGCCGATAAGACATTTAGTTGGGCATATCAAGTAAAAGCACCTTTCCAAGTAATTGGAACTCTGCCGAGAGATGAGAGCACATCAGTTCCTCTCAATAGCGGTATCGAGGTAACCCTTAACAGGGAGGGTCTGAAGAATACTGAAGGTTCTTTTGAAATCAGCCCCAACATTCAAGGACGACTTGAAGTCCATCGAAACATTCTTATTTTTGTTCCGACCCAGGAACTTCAGCAACAAACCGTCTATACCGTTACGCTTAAGAAGGGATTAAAAGTGGATGGCAGTGACGATACTCTTGCAGACGATACTACTTTCAAATTTGAGACCGGAAACAAATCCTATGGCTATACCGGATCATTCAGTTTCAATAAAGTTTTCTGGGAATTCAAACCCGACACGGAACCAGCTTTTGAAGCTTACTCTTATAACTTAACTTCTGCTCTACAGGGCAAGGCCTATCGTTTTGATAATTTAAACGATTTCATTAACGCATATAAGGGCTCGCTGAATCCTGATAATGGATGGTCGCAATTCAATAGGTATAAACCTTACCAAGCACCAGATAATAAGAAATTCTTTGAAGGACCAGTTTCTATTGAAGATCAGCTTGGAGTTAGGTTTGTAAGAATCCCTCAGAAACTAAACGAGGGATATTATCTTTTTGATGTAACCGTTGAAGGTAGACACGAGCAGGTTTGGTTCCAAATAACTCCTCTGTCTAATTATGCAGCAATAAGTGGGACCAAAAGCCTTGTTTGGATACGCACACTTGAGGGCGGTCAACCAATAACTGGTGCCAATATATCTTTTGATGGTAAGAGTATCGGAAAGACAAATTCAGATGGAGTAGCGCAGTTCGATACCCCAGATGATTTAATTAGAAAAACGAGCGATTACGCGTATCACTATTCAGCGGAACCAGCGTATTTCTATACCGTCAGTGTTAATGGAAAAGAACTAGCGATACCGATCGAATCTCGATATGGCGGATTCTCAAGAATAAACCCTCCTGATCAATGGTGGAGTTATATGTCGGTAGATAAAACAATATATCAACCAAACGATACATTGCGATTTTGGGGCCTAGTAAAACAAAGGGGTGGTAGTGAAGTAAAAGGCGAAGAGATAGTAATGCAATTAACTGAGCCTGTATGGGGTTCGTCGCCTTCTGACCTTACTATGTACGCCTCTACAAAAGCTAAAATTAGCGACTTCAATAGTGTAACCGGAGAGATGAGTTTTTCTGGATTGCGCCCAGGAATGTATCAGTTAAGCGTTAGACGCGGCGACGAAATAATCATAAGCCAAAGCATTAGTGTAGAAACTTATATTAAGCCTGCCTATAAGCTTATTATTACTCCAAAAAAGAATGCAGTTTTTGCCGGAGAAACGATTAGCTTTGATGTTAAGGGTGAATTCTTCGATGGCACCCCAGTCTCTAATTTACAAGTTAAATATCAGTCTTATCAGAATGGACAAAACGAAGGCCAGGTAAAGCTCAATTCGGAAGGTCAAGGATCATTCTCGATCAAGACAAATTACACAGAGAGTTCTTGGTGGCCGCAGTATATGGGAGTAACAGTTATGCCGGCAGTTTCAGAAGAAGGAGAGATTGCTGAAAGTGCATCTGTCCTTGTTTTCGGTCCTCAAATGAGCTTGCAGTCAGGGCAGAGCATCTCTAATCAATCAACTAAATTTAAACTCAAGCTGCAAAATATCACCTTAGAGAAAATAGAGAAGGGACAGCCATTCTGGGTATCCGAAAATTATCTCGGTGGCCCAGTAGGCGGCTATCCAATAAGTGTTGAAGTTATTCAAATTACGCATAGAGCCACTGAGACCGGAAAGGGTTATGACATTATAAATAAAGTTACTTATCCAATATACACGTATTCCAGAGAAGAAAAGAGTATTAGAAAAGCCGATCTGGTAACTGATGGCAATGGCGAAGCTTCGTTTGAACAAGCTCTCGAGAAAGAGAAAACATATAAGATTATTTTCACCGCTAGAGACAGAAACGGCCGCCTAGTAAAAAAAGAGAATTACGCTTACGGCGGTTCAATCTCTTCGTTTAGTTATTACGATACGAGCGGAATCACCCTGAAAAATCTTCAGGAGGATAAAAACGACTACAAATTGGGCGACCGAATTTCTCTGCAAGTTCAAGATAATTCAGGAAATGCAATGACGCCAGGTAATCGAAACTTTTTATTCTTCCAAGTTGTGAACGGTATTAGTTCATACCAGATCAGCGATAGTCCAGATTATAATGACACCTTCCAGGATAAACACATTCCCAATGTAAGTGTTGTTGGGGTTTGGTTCAGTGGCAATAGATTCCACGATAGCTGGCCCGTTAATATCTCGTTCAACTCGGACCAAAGAAGGCTCAATATTAATGTTAGAAAAGACAAAGATCGCTATAAGCCAGGTGAAGAAGTAAAACTCTCAATAGAAGTTAAAGATCAAGACGAGAGGCCCAAGCAAGCAGATGTTAATGTTGCCGGATTAGATGAGGCCGTATTTACTCTAAATCCAGAAGAGAAAGATATAACTAACGATCTCTATCGAGATTTATACGTTTCCCTAATCACTAGATCATCTCATCTTACCCCATTAGAATCAGGCGCTGAACAGGGCGGGTGTTTCTTGCCAGGGACACAGATTCTAACTTCGGTAGGAAATAAAAACATAGAGGATATTAAGGCCGGTGATTACATTCTCACGAAAGAGAAAGATGATTCAGACCAGCTTATAAAAGCCGAGGTAAAAAGAACTACCACCCATTTAGCTAATGGCTATTTGATAATCAATGATTACTTGAAAGTTACCGAGAACCACAGATTATTTGTAAACGGTGAATGGATTAAAGCTGGTAGTATCGAAAAGGGTGATACGCTTTTAAACTCAAAGGGTCAATCAGTCCTTGTTAAATTAGTAGAAAAGAAGGACGAATGGGTCCGAGTCCATAACTTTGAAGTTGATGATCAGCACACTTACTTTGCCGGTGGTTTATATGTTCACAATGAAGAAAAAGGCGGCGGTGAATCTCGTGGCGACTTTAAAGACATAGCAATATATAAAACCGTAGCTACCGGCTCGGATGGTAAAGCCGATGTGTCCTTCAAAGTTCCTGATAATATCACCTCCTGGAGAATAACTACCCAAGCTATCAGTAAAGATTGGTATGCCGGTAAGAATATTGATTTTGTTCCGGTTGGCCTGCCGTTCTTCGTTGAGACAGCTTTAAATACCACCTACTTGGCTGGAGATTCTCCAACAATGAGAGTTCGTGTTTTTGGCACTGCTAATATACCTGATTCAATCCAGTATAAAATTGAAAGTGGCACATTACCCTTCAAGGCAATTGATAGAAATGCGGGTAAAGTTGCCGAATTTAATTTAGGACAATTAACTCCTGGTAAGCACAAGATAACCATCTCAGCTAATGGAGGAGGATTTAAAGATTCCATTACCCGAGATGTGTGGGTGTTGAATAGCTACTTTACTAAAAATAGTTCTCAATATTATGATCTATCGTCTTCCCTAGATAATGTTCAGGGCAACACTAAAGGATTTACAGAATTGTTATTTACTTCTCAAGAAAGAGGTAAATTATATTCACCCTTAATTTCTTATCTTTGGAGAGGTGGTATCCGAATTGATCAAATCGGAAGCCGTTATATGGCCGATGTCTTGCTTAATAAATTCTTCGAGGAAGATCGTGAATTTAATTCAATAGAATTGCGACAATATCAGACACAAAGTGGTGGTATTGCCCTACTTCCATACAGTAGTGATGACCTCGCCCTTAGCGCTCAATTTGCTGACCTTATTAAAGGTGAAAATGTAGACATATCTCGCGAAGGATTGAAAGATTATTTCTACCAGTCCTTAAATGATAGAAAGGCCGACTTGTCCCGTGTTGTGCAAGCGCTATATGGCCTTGCGGCGCTCGACGAACCGGTATTAGTAACCCTTCAGAATATTAAGAAAGATAAGAGTTTGACCTTGATTGATAAGGCATATATTTCTTTGGCGCTTGATACCATTGGCGCGAAAGAAGAAGCTCGAACCTACTATAGAGAGAACTTTAAACCTAAACTTGTTAACAAAAAACCATACAGCTACATAGATGAACTCAAATCTAAAGATGACAACATTGTAATTACCGCACTCTTGGCCAACTTAGCAGGCAGTTTGAGAGAGCCAGAAGCTGATGGGTTAGCTACTTATGCCAGAGAAAATCCTCCCAAAGAAACTTTGGTTAATTTCCCATTGTTAGGATACATCAAAAAATCACTGCCACAGCTTAAAGGCGGAGACGTTAGTTTCACCTATAAAACTAACCAGAAAAACGAGACAAAAACTCTAAAAAAGAATGAAGTATTTAAACTCGAACTTAATGCTGATGAGTTAAAGACCTTACGCTTTGAAAATATAAATGGAAGTATCGGTTTAGTCAGCTTCTTTAACCGAGAAGCATCACCAGACGAAATCACAAAAGATGACAGTTTGGGTATTACGAGAAAGTATTATGTAAATGGCCGCTTAACCAATGAATTTAATGACGGAGATTTGGTTAAAATAGAATTAGCATCTTCGTTCGGCGGCAGAGCCCTTCCAGGCCTTTATCAGGTTACTGATTATCTACCGAGTGGGCTAAGAGCTGTAACTAGGTATAACGTAACACCTATTCAGACTGGCCAATGTATTAGCTTCGCTTCGATGGTAGAAGATCAGAAGATAACCTTCTTAGACTGGAATCCAAAATCTACCTACTGTCCCAGTATTTTCTACTATGCCAGAGTTGTTACAAAAGGCTCTTATAATGCTGAACCAGCATTAATTCAATCTACAAAGAATTTGGATAGTCTAAACATCTCCGCTCCGGCTCAAATTAATATTAAATAATGGCAATACTCCGCCAAAGAAAAATCCTTTTTCTTATTCTGCCCGTCCTGATAATAGGAGCTGTTTTCTATTTTAAAAGCAATCCTAGGTTAGAGGTAAGAAGCCCAAACCTCATTCATGTTACTAAATACACTCAAGAGGCTGGTTACGTTGAGGATACAGTAGCTAAATTTCAAAATGCAGAAAAATTAGAATTTAGTGATACATTTGGCGGCATAACTTCCCACCATGTGCCCACAGCATTTCCGTTATTAGCTGAATTTTACTCTCGATTAAAGAACACAAAAAATATAGATACCTTTATTGTTCTTGGCCCAGATCACTGGGAAAAAGGCAGAGCAGATGTGAGTATATCAGAAGCTGATTTCATTACTCCATTTGGCAAGCTATCTCCTGATATGGATATGATAAAGAAGTTAGAGGAATCTAGGTTTGTGGTACATGATGAGGCTCCGTTTGAAGATCATTCTATACACTCACAGCTTTTATTTATCGCAAAGCTGTTTCCTGATGCCAAAATAGTCCCTATAGTATTCCGTTCAAGCACGGCTAACGAATATGCTGAGAAACTAGGTGATTTAATAGCATCTCTTTCTGGGCCAAATACTTTTGTGGTCGGTAGCGTAGATTTCTCACATTATTTAAACGAGGAACAAGCACGGCCACTTGATGCTCGTTCCGCAACTATTCTTGCCGGAATTGATCCCAGATTAGCAGGACTGACAAGGGCTGATTCTCCTGCATCTCTCACTGCGCTTGTGGCAGCAGTTAAGAAGATGGGGGCAACCGCTAGTATTCCTATAGGTGCTGGCTCATTCAACTCAGCTGATTTCAGTAACGTAAATGATTTTACTACTGGCTATGTAGTTCAATTCTTCGGAACTAAAAAGGAGAAGCAATCGTCCAACACTAGAGATGGGACAATGCTGTTTGTAGGAGATATCATGCTATCTCGATCAGTGGGGGCGCATATGCAAGAAAAGGGAGACTACAATCTCCCTTTTCTTAATATTGCAGACTTCCTGAAAGGTGCTGACATCACCTTTGCTAATTTAGAGAACCCAGTATCTTTAAGAGGAACTAATGTAGGCAGCAAGTATTCTTTTAGAGCTGATCCTAAAACTATCGGGGGTTTAAATTTCGCTGGTATAGATATTGTTTCTATTGCCAATAACCATATGTGGGATTATGGCCGCGAAGCTTTTCTGGATACCATGACCCATCTAGCGAAAGCTGGCATCGATTTTGTCGGGGGTGGTCATAATTTTGAAGAGGCACATCGGCCAGTTATTAAAGATGTGAAAGGAACAAAGGTTGCCTTTCTGGCATATACAGAATTTCTACAGAATGTAGTTGCGGGTACGAATTCGGCAGGAATAACCAACTTTAATATAGAGCAAATTAAGAAGGATATTGCGGCTGCAAATCAGCAGAGCGATCTAGTAGCAGTTTCTTTTCATTGGGGAGATGAATATCAAACCAAGCATAACCAGAAACAGGAACAATTTGCCAAAGCGGCAATTGACGCTGGTGCTGATCTAATCATCGGCCATCATCCTCATGTGGTCCAAGAAGTAGAACAATATAAAGATGGCTGGATAGCCTACAGTCTAGGTAACTTTATTTTTGATCAAAACTTCTCAAAAGAAACAATGCAAGGGCTAGCTTTACAAGTTAATTTAAAGGATGCTAAGGTGCAAGGCGTAGAAAAAATTGATATATCTATATCAAAGGATTATCAACCTAGTTTATCTTATCAATAAATATTTTGCTTTTTCTGTCATTCGCGATAGTATAATTTAAATGCCTCAAAATCCAAAAACTTATGCTTTTATTGATGCTTCCAATCTTTTCTATGGTGGGGAGAAGAGCTTGGGTTGGAAGATAGACTATAAAAAGCTCATAGAATATCTAAAAGAGAAATACGGCATCAGCCAGACTCTTTATTTCGGCGGTGTAGAGATACACAATTTTGAATACAGCTATCTTAAGAACGAGACAGTTCCTATAAATGAACTTGAGAAGCATTTAGCAGCTTTAATTAAAAACGAAGGCGCTAAACTAAATGAAGCGGACCTCTTACTCATAGGCCGCCATTTAAAAAGAGTACGCTTCTATCAGAAACTAAACAACTTTGGATATAAGCTCTGCTTAAAACCAGTTAAGCTTTATGAGCAAGAGGACGGGACAACCAGGAGAAAGGCTAATTGTGATGTAGATATGGCCTTTCACTTAATGAAGGAAAAAGATAATTTCGATAGAGCCTTAGTATTATCAGGCGACGGAGACTTCTTGCCTGTCTTGAAATATCTTAAAGAAAGCGGCAAAAATATAGTAATATTGGGCCGAAGCGAGAGAACGGCCAAAGAAATCAAACAATTTGCTGGTAGTGACTTTAAAGACTTCCAGTACCTTAGAGAAAGGATAAAGATGAGGTAAAAAAGACGAAAGGCACCCATTTAGGATGCCTTTCACGTTTAGTATCTTAATACTAGCAAAGATGGAATTATAAGTCAAGAGGTTACAAAATAGCCTAATTGAGCCTAAAAATCAGAGAAATCATAATTAAATTTAAGCTTTCAACTTTAATTATAGAAAACCATAGTTAAAGTTTGGTTTATGTGTAAAGTTAAGCCGCTAACTTTGAATATAAAAATCTATATGTAAAGTTGGAGATATAGTGAGTGGGGGTGTGGGGTAACTCTATGGAGCAGTGGATTTGATTATTCTTCCTCGCAGACTTCTTTCCAAAATAACCCTTTCATAAATGGGTGGTGGCATTTTAATGACAAAGTGAAAAGGTATTAGTTTAGCTGGTTCACCATCATTGCTATGTCGGATTGTGTTCGCACTATACCGATACTTAGTTTTGAGATTGACATGAGTTTTATATTAACAAAAATTACCCAAAAACCAAGGATTTGGGGCTTATTAACTATACAATAAAACTATTCACTTCGGACAAACTATATATAGTTTGTCGCTTTTTAGGAGATTTTCTAGTCAAAGATGAGTAGCTAACCCATGAAATACATAGATTATGACATTTTTGCATAGTTTAGGGTCGTATTTGCATAGTTTTAGCGTTTGTGATAGACTATATGGATTATGGAAGAAAAACTATTAACCATTGCTCAAGCAGCTGAATTATTAGGGGTTTCGCTTGACACTTTACGCCGTTGGGACAAGAGTGGTAAATTGGTTGCGATCAAAAAGGGTGGTGGTACTCATCGTTTTTATCGTGAAAAAGATTTGGAAATATTTGCCAGCGACTTAATGAAGTTTGCTTCTAAATGGGTTCAGGATGGTATAGAGTTCCCTGGCACATTTCATTGTCCGACAAGCTCTATTTTTAATGCAAGACTGTCGAAAATGGAGTATGTGCTGATGCAGAAGGCGGGGTTTGAAAAATTATTCTCTTTGATTACTTTAGTTACGGGTGAGATTGGTGATAATTCATTTGCACATAATTTAGGAAAGTGGCCGGATACACCAGGAATCTTTTTTGGCTACAACCTTGACAAGGGTATTATTGTTCTTGCTGATCGGGGGTTGGGTATTTTAGAGACATTGCGTCAGGTTCGCCCGGAACTTCCAAGTCATGTTGCGGCAATGGATGTCGCATTTACTGAATTTATTTCTGGTCGGGCGCCGGAGAAACGCGGGAATGGACTTAAGACTGTTCGTGAGGTTGTTATGGAGCAGCCAATCGACTTATTTTTTACTAGTGGTGATGCCGAAGTGCGTATACAGGGCCCTAATAAAGTCTTTCGTGTTACACGTGGTCAGCGTATCATACGAGGATGTTTAGCAAAAATAGAGTTTAAATAAAATATATGAGATTACAATTAGGAAAATTTGGCAAGACATTAATCTCCCGGGAATTGGGTAGCGAGGCTTTTAGGGCATTTCAAACAACTTTACGCGGGCTTTCTAAAGATGAAGAGTTGGAGGTAGATTTTTCTGAGGTGTTAACATTATCGCCTTCATGGGCTGATGAGTTTTTGAGTCCTTTGCTTGATCTTCTGGGCGATCGTTTAGTGCTCTTGTTAAGTGATAATCTTTCAGTACATGCAACGCTTAGAATTCTTCAGGAAGCTAATAAGTGTACATTTAGGATGAAATCGTAGTAAATTAAAACCCTTTTTGCAAACGATATATAGTTTGACTTTAACATTGAAATTGTTAAAGATATTGTATTAGTTTTTTAAAAATTTGTAAAAGTTACAAGAAGAAAGGAGGGTTGTGCAAGAAGATCTTTTCGGGATCTTTAAGCCGGTTGGGTTAGCTGATATCAATTCTTTGCCTAACCCTTCTTTCAGAGACTGGGCACAGCGAAGATTTAAAGAGGGGACGTTAAATGACGTTCTGGTGGGGTTGGTAAGAACTGGTGTAGCTGTTGATACAAAGGAGGCGCTAAAATTACTGGGCATACGTTCAGTAACAACCAGGTTACCGGAAAAAGCGTCTTTAATCACGCTTACTGATCTTGGATTGAATCCGGTTAAAAAATTTAACATTAGCGCATACCCTCTTTACCAAAAAGGCGAGATCAATCTCCAAAGATATCTGGGTGGTTTGAGCCACGCTCTAATGGTAAATTTTTGCAGGATGCAAAGTTCAACCTCCGGGACGCTGAAGACAACGAATTTTCAGTTGCCGCTTTTTGATTATGAATGTAGGGAGGCAGAACAGCCGGAGCTTGTCGGTTTAAGTGAAGCTACGGACAACATTAATGAAGATGACCTTATTAGTGCTTTGAAACGTGTTTGGAGTGAAATAAGCGAAACAATGAAAGCCCCTGACTTTATTGAGGGTTACTATCGTTCGGCGAAGCACCTTGAGACTTTTTTGAATTTAACCCAGGTCTATACAGGGGTTATTTTCAGACAGGAGTTTTATAAAACAGATATCTTTGGAAGATGGTTATGGCTCAATGCTATGCTAACTTGGGCAAACGCGTTTATAAATCTGACCGAAGGCAATTTGCCTTGTCCGACGATACATGAAATTCGGGTTTGTAATCGCGATCTTGGTATAAGCGGAGGGAGAATAGACGGTGTAGAAATTTTGTCCGAGAATAAAGTTTTTTCTGGTTCAGTAAACGACACCAAGCTTGCTTCTATCGGGCAGATTGCCAAATGTCTCGGTGGAAAGCCGGGAGCTTGCGGCGCTCTTCGGGTCATTGATTGGAAGTTTGCTATCGGAGATATGATCAAGAACAAAGATTCAGCCAAGAGACCCATTTCTCCGGAGGCTGTCTCTAAATCTCCTTTTGAAAAACATCGTCGGCAGATCGAACGCTATCTGACATTAGGTTTTCTTGATGAGCGCTTTGCTTGTAAGACGAATTTTAACGAGAGTGACCATTTTTGGAATGAGCGAACGGCCATCGAAGAAGGCCTCATCGTTTATCTTTTCCCGACGTCACCTCCCACGATACATCGGGTTTCGCTTACGGCTGAAGAACGCCGCAAAGTATTTGTGCGTGATATAGCGTCTTGTTGGGATGAAGCAGGCCGGCAAGCATTAATTCGCCAGATTGACAGTCGGTGTCGGTCTTTATTTTCTAGTCGTCGCGAGACGCACGATAAAACTGCCGGTCAAAGTTGCTTGCCGGATCAAGACCCCAACTGTTCCTTGCCGATAGTTAGTGTCGTAAATAGGCATAGAGTATTTGTTGATAAGGATAATATCATTGAAGATAGAAATGGAAAATATGTTTTGCATCTTGATCGCCTTATTTCTTGTATGGAATCCGGTACGTTAAAGGCGTCTTCCGCATTTACTCTTCCGCGAGGGGGCTTGGTTTGCTGTCCTGTTCATGAAGATAAGAGGCCATCTTTATCAGTGAGACCGCTTGACGGTTTTTTCTATTGTTTTGCCAGAAGTTGTAAAATATCCGGAAGGTTGTTGTTAAATTCAATGCCTCGGGAGATTCAAGCGGTTATTAGCCCGGAATCTTGGGTGAAGCGAAAGGAGTTGTTCAAAGACCTTTTTATCCCTGATGAACATCACAATGTCCTTAAACAAACCCAGCTATTACTTCAAGAACAGTTTTATGAAAGTAACGGCGAGCGTTATATCAGAGAAGAAAGAGGAATTGATCCGGACCTTGCTTATGAAATGGGAGCTGGATTTGGGAATTCCGATGTAATTTCTGTTATTCTTGATCAGGGAATTTCGCTGGAAGAACTGGCGACAGTTGGCTTGGTACGATTTTCATCGCGGATCAGCTCTGGCAGAGGGCTTTGCCCGTTGCTTCGCCGTCGGGGCATGAGTTTAGGAGAAATCAAGAAAGAAATCGGCAGGACAGCCGGAGATAAAACGCTTTATGGATTTCCATATTTTGCGCTTGAAGGAAGGGTGACTTTCCCTCTCAAGGTTAAAATGAAATATACCAATATCTACGGACGGTCCGTGTTCCCAAATGCCAAGGTGCCTCACATCAAACTTTCGTCAGAAAATTCGGGTATTCGCCACGGTGCCTTCAATGAAGAAATTATTTATTCAGAAAAATGCGGAGAAGTGGTAGTTGTTGAAGGCGTTTTTGACGCCCTTAGCCTTAAGCAGATGTTTTTGCTTGATTCTCTTGCTGTGATAGGTACCAAAAATAATCTTATCGCCGAACTTATGGCTCAAAGCGGTAAAAATGTCGCCATTGCTCTTGATAACGACCACGGCGGAAGAGAAGACGCGGTACGGTTAAAAAAGGCGTTGCTCCAATCGTCTAAATTTAAGGGCAAAGTGAGAGATTTTACCCAATCATTTATTTCAGGATTGTATGGGCGTGAGCTGGAAGTGAGGCATAGAGGTTTATCTGATTGGCGCGATACGCTGGACTGGGACGACTGGAATACTCTTTTGCTTAGACATGGTAAATGGCTGAGTTAATCGACTGATAAGCGTGATAAATCACGCTTTTTGTTTTTTAAAATTTGTCCTGCTTTATCGGCGTCTTCCAGACAGTTTATTTGAATCCAATTTTTCATTATAACTCCCTTTGTCGGGTGCTTGCGGATTGATTTTAAAATAGTTTGAGGCAGGCCGTATTCTCCGTTTGATATTTTAACCAACTTGTATTTGAAGATATCAGGGTTAAGCACAAAAGCTCCCGTGCTTATCAATATTTCTCGAGTCATTTCTTCATCGGTAGGATATCTGGCGCCGAGCAGCATGCCGTCTTTATCTAATTCGAAAGTCAAATATTTGGAACTTGGGGGGATAGTTTTTGCCAGGCCTGCTGACCAGCCGTGTTTTATTAAATTTTCCAGTTCCGATTTTCGGTAAATATCATCGCCGTTCAGAACCAGAAACCTGTCTTTTTTAAGATAAGTTCTTGTCTGCCACAAAGCTCCGCCGGTTCCGTTAAGTTCGGCGTTTACATAAGTTATTCTTTTCCCGTTATGTTTATCGCCAAATTTATTTCGTATATTTTTTCCCAAATGGCCTATTACTAAAACAACCTCGTTTATTTGCGAGGGCAAAGAAGACAGTGTGTATTCTAAAATTGGTTTGCCGTTAACCGGTACAAGGGATTTGGGTGTTTTTTTTGTTAGTTCCCCAAATCTTGTGCCTCTTCCGGCGGCAAGGATAATTGTATTCATTCTTAGTAAAAAGGAATGCTAAACAGCATCCCCTTCGTTATAAATTATCGGCGGTCTGGCCAGATGTCCATATACTAGCCTCGGTGTCGTTGTTCCTAATTTTAAATAAATCTCAATCGCGCTAAGCTGGGCCGGATAAATTATGTTATCATTTATTTTTTCAGGTTTGAAGAATCTGCATTCCGCAATTTCTTTAGTATCTGCTCTGGGACAACCGAACCATCCCAACGCTTCATAAAGAAGAACCAAGCCGTATCTTTTTCTTAAGGTGAATATGCCTATTTGCCACATTGTTTTTACTTCAGTGATCCCTGTCTCTTCAGCGAGTTCTCTTCGCGCGGCTTTGATTGCTAATTCGCCAAAACGTATTCCTCCACCAGGCAATGACCATTTGGCTTCCCCGTAGTTGTGTTTAACTAATAATATAGAATTAAGTTCAGGAACAATCACGAAGGCACCGTCCCTTAAGTCGCCTGGTTCGCCCACGATTTCACCTTTTTAATTATGTGCTTGAAATAGTATAATTAAATTACCGTGAAAAGCAACAATTTACTCAACAAAGCAGAGGATGTTCCTAAGGGCAAGAAACTAATAGTTTTTGATCTTGATGGGACATTAACTGAAAGTAAAGCCGAAATGGACGGCGAAATGGCCTTTCTGTTGGCTAAATTGCTCGAAACCCGAAAGGTTGCCGTAATAGGTGGTGGTAAATTTGAACAGTTCCATTTACAACTCTTGTCAAAATTATTTGTACCAGAAAAGTTTCTGGCCAATCTTTTTTTGTTTCCAGTGACAGCCACTACATCCTATACATATATAAACAACAAGTGGACGGAGATTTATAATCAAAATTTTTCTAATGAAGAAAAAGAAGAAATACTGTCTGCGTTTGGAATAACTTTTCAGGAGCTTAACTATCATCACTCTGAAAAGATATACGGCGAGCTAATAGAGGACAGAGGAAGTCAAATAACTTTTTCTATTTTGGGCCAAAAAGCGCCCACGGATCTTAAAGAGAAGTGGAACAAAGAAAATCCGGATCTCAGGACAAAAGTAGAAGAAGTTCTACAAAGGCATCTTCCTGACATGGAAGTAAAGGTGGCCGGCCTCACATCAATAGACGTTACAAGAAAGGGGATTGATAAGGCCTACGGCATCAAGCAAGTGGAAAAATATTTAGATACACCCATTAAAGATATGCTGTTTGTTGGGGACAATTTTTCTCACGAAGGCAATGACGAACCTGTTCTTGGAATAGGAGTGCTGTGTTTTGAGGTGAAAAATATCCAAGACACTAAAAAATTAATTAGCCATTTAATTAGATAACTCTTTTTACTTAAATAATCTTTTTAAAAAAGACTGTCTAAAAGACAGTATCGTAAGCCATACCATTTTATCCTATAGGGAGTTCGTCAACAAGCCGCAGTTCTTTTTCTTTGTAAAAGACTGTCTGAACAATGTCAACGTCGTAATAGATTTCTTCTTCCCGTGTTCCGGCAAGATATCGAGTTGCTTTTTGAACAACATATACGATATCTATGTTGGGATTTTCTGACAACCATTTGTTTACTTCATTGTCAAATCTGTCAAGATTTTCTACGTTTTTGCCGTGAAAGAAGAAGGTCTTTTGTTGTATCATTTCAGTCCCGTTCCTTCCTTGGTTTCTTGTAGCGTGGAACTGGGTATAATTTAGCTTTTCCTTCTAATTTTGTCAAAAAGCCACTTGATTGTGGCTTCACGCTAACTTATATCGTTCCATGAGATTGATAACTCTGTCGAGTTGTGCAGCTAGGTCAAAGTTTTTTTCTATTTTCACTCTTTGTTTGTCTAAACGTTGCATAGTGGCCTTTAAGATCCATGGCCAAACAACCGTTGCGTCCTGAAGAACTTCGGTGAAAGTTCCGCTAGGATCCATTTTGCCCCAAGACACACCTTCACTATAGGGACAACCGGACAGGCCGCCCCAATTGACAAGTTCTGGACAGATACGCAAACCATAAGAAAACCGAATTCCATGAATATGTTTCGGCGCTTTTCCTTTGGGCATACGGCCTTGGATAAGCTCAAGTAGCGGCGCTATCTGTTGGGCCCAGTTTCGCGGCACACCTCCGCCAATAGAAATAATTGCAATTTTTTTCTGTTGGTTGACCAGTTCGGCATAATGCTGAAGGTCTAGGAGGGGATTAAACCCGAATGGTTTCTTGTCCTCAATCACGCTTCTAAGCATGTAAAGATATACATCAAGGCCAAGCTCCGAATCAGTGTCCGCCGGTATATATACCGGTACTTGTTTGCAATAGGCGCTTTTTAAAATGCCTCTTCCGGGCACATTATTCATAAGCCATTCGCCTAATGCTTTCGTTAAAACTCTTGAGCTTAAGACAGTGTCTTTATTAAGCTGGCTCAAAACCTCGTAAATAATTTCTTCGATGTCATCCAGATTTTTTTCCAATTCAATAACGTCATAGATTCGATTGTAGCCTCTCTGGTATAACTCTGGGTCGCTCATTTTCGGGTTGTGCTTGAAGTGTGTTCTGCCGCTTGATTCCACAAAGCCATGAGTTATGAGCGCGCCGGTTGAAATAACCGCATGAACGTAACCCTTGTCAATCATATCGCAAACCAAGAGTCCCATTTTTGCCGGTGTCATGGCTCCGGATAATGTTAGGACCACGAACGTGTCTTTGTCGGACACCATTTTGGATAGCGTATCAACTGCTTCCCCGACAGTACGTCCTCCAAAGGCAGTCAGAGACTGCGCGCGAAGCATATCGTCAAAGTCATTTATTTTGGAAAGATCTAACGGTTGGAGAGGAACAAGATTGTCTTCTGTTCCGGTATGATAGTGTTGCGCGTTTCTGCGCTTATGATGTTTTTTGTCCGGCATTTAGTTCCCCCAAACCAAATATCAGTTGAGTCTATTGATAGATTGTATATCCAAAATAAAAAAATACAATACTTACTAGATAAATAGCGAGTGTTTATATTCTCGGCCTCTTTGACAAGCTCAGAGTAAGCCCATTTTTTCTTTAACTTCCGTGAGGGTTTTGTTTGCGAGTTCGCGGGCTTTTTCTTCGGACTTTTCGAGTATGTCTAAAACCATCTTTGGATTTTCTTCAAACTCCCTCCTCTTCTCTTGGAACGGCTTTAAAAAGTTAACAACAACTTCGGCGAGATCGCTTTTGAATTCAACGTATGATCCGCCTTCATATTTTTCTTCAATTTGTTTTAGATTATTAATCTTGGGCGACAGTAAGGCATATATTTCCATGAGATTTGTAATCCCCGGCTTGTTTTCGTAATCAGCATTTATTTCCTTTCCCGAATCCGTGGTGGCTTTCTGTATTTTGGCTCGAATTTCATCTGGAGTATCAGCTAGAAAAAGACAACTACCATCACCAGCTTGCCCTGAGTCTGCCGAAGGGGTTTTAGACATCTTTTTTGTCGGATCTTGGAGGGACATTATGTGAGCTCCTGCGGCAAGATGCGGTTTTACCGGTTCAAATGTTTCACCGCCTGTCCGGCCAGGGAACATTGAATTAAACCTCTTAGCTATTTCGTTGGTTACATCTATATGTGAAAGCTGGTCTTTACCGACAGGAACGAGATTGGATTTGTATATCAGAATATCTGCGGCCATCAACACCGGATAGTCCAACAGCCCCATGTTATTTATTTTAGTTTTTTCCAGTTGCTCTAAATATGTCGGCAAACGGTCAAGCCATCCAACCGAGGCGATAGTGTTAAAAAGCCACGCCAGTTCCGTATGTTGCGGGATTTTTGACTGGCGGATGAGTAATGCCTTGCTAGGGTCAATTCCAGCGGCGAGATAATCCAAAACCACGTCCATTATTTGCCGTTGGTATGTTTTGAGGTTGTAGGGCGTGGTAATACCGTGATAATCAACCACGGCAAAAATTGCCTGACTTACAGAATTTTGCAGTTCAAGCCAATTTTTTATCGCTCCGAGATAATTACCCAAATGTAATTTCCCGCTTGGCCGAATACCGGAAAAAACTTTGATCATGATTTTAGAATACAGCAAAATTAAAAATTCCGCAAAACAATAACTCAAGCGGCTAAACCCGCTTTTGCTATTTGCTACCTCATCTCATCATTACCATATTTACTATTATACAAATTTATCATATGATAAATTTGTATAATCAAAAAGAGATGAAAAGAAAACAAGTTTTTGCAAATAAACTCCTTAAAGTCCTTGTCGTCGGAGGGGTGGTTACTATCGCGGCAGTTAATCCGTTTTTCGGCCTTCTAGCTGCTAAGGTAATTGAAGAGGAATTGAAAAAAAGAAAGTGGCAAAGATTTAGGCGGGATTTATATTATTTAAAGCGCCGGGGATTTATTGAGGTTGGCCAAAATCCGGATGGTTCTTATTTGGTAAGGGCTACTTCTGTTGGAAAGAAGCAAGCCAAGAAGTATGACTTAGACGATATTTTTATCAAAATTCCTAAAAAGTGGGATAAACAGTGGCGGCTAATAATGTTTGATATCCCGGTCGGTAAACAAAAAGGACGATTAGCTCTACTGTCTAAGTTAAGACAACTTGGCTTTATAATGCTTCAAAAAAGTATTTGGGCGCATCCCTTTGAATGCCAGAATGGGGTTGCTGTTTTGGCCAGGGCGTTTGAGGTTGATAAGTATGTTCATCAACTTACTTGTGATAATATTTCAGCAGGGGAGTATCTAAAAAATGAGTTTGAAAAAAGAAACAACACAAAATTGAACTAAAAATCATTATACAAATTTATCATATGATAAATTTGTATAATGATTGGAGGATTAAGGGAAAGACAAGAAGCAATAAGAATATCGGTTACACTTCTATGACCATCGGTAGCACCATTGGCCAGCGCCGGGTTTTTTGGAGAAGGAAGAGGCTGATCTCTGCCCCCCTTGCGTATAAAATATAAAAACTATGCTTAAAAGTAGTTTAAAAAATTAACGAGGATGACGAATATATGAAATTTAAAATTGCGGTTGTCCAATTTAAGATAAATCTGTTTTCTTCAGAAATTAATTTAACTAAAGCTGAAAAATTTATACAAAAAGCCGTGTTTTTAGGTTGCCCGGTTATCATATTTCCGGAGGATTTTGTTACCGGGCCGGTGAGAGGGAGAAAAGAACTTGTCGATTTCGACGGCAAATACAGAAAATATTTTCAAGCGCTTGCCCGGCAGTACAAAATAGACGTTATTACCGGCTCGTTAGTTGAAGGCAGTAAAATCGGTTGGTTCAACACGACCTATTATATTGACGCTCGAGGGAAAGTGAGAGCGAAGTATAGAAAAATTAATTTGTGGTTGACGGAGAGAAATTATCTGATGCCCGGCAACGAGATATCTGTTTTCAACACCAAATATGGAAAAGCCGGCTTGATTATCTGTTGGGACTTAGTTTTTCCTGAAGTTTTGAGGGCTATGGTAAAAAGAGGTGTCCGGATTGTCTACTGTCCGAGTTTTTGGATGTTAAACGATGCCAGTATCGGCAGAAAATATAATGACAATGCCGAAAAGGAATTTATTAATTCAGTTGCTGTCAGCCGGGCTTTTGAAAATGAAATTATTTTAGTTTGGTGCAATGCCGCCGGATCTTATAAAATAGGCAAGAACCATTTGGTCTTAGCTGGTCAGTCTCAAATTACAGCTCCCTTCATCGGCGTTATTAAAAAGTTAAACCACAACAAAGAAGAAATGTTTGTTCAGGAAATTGATACCAACATATTAAAAGATGCCGAGAGGGCTTATAGAATAAGACATAATTTGAAAACCAGAATCTAGACTTGTTTGTGTGTTTGTGATATATATGTACTCGATAAAGGTCCTTTAAGTTTTTGGAGAGAATTTCTTGCGGACAAGAAACAAGATATTGCTTGGCATCGGCACGTTATTATTTTTGCCAGTTTTTGGCGGCATTTCTTTAGTGGCGGTTGGTTATGGATATTTGGTTTATAACGTTCACACTTACACTGAAGATTTAAATTTGGTAGACAGCGCTGCTTATACTTTTTGTAAAAACATCTCGCTTAATACTAAATTTACGCAAGGGCCTATGTATTTTCGTGTAGACAAGGGAAGCGTGGTGGTTAGTAAGTGGAAAGCTATTTATCCCGAGGGTGCGTTGGCTGTTACCCCCGTTGGTCTGTGGCCTTATCACAAAACAATTATTCTGACCGAGGAAGCTCTCAAGAGTGAATACTTAGACGTAATTGTGGCTCATGAGCTAGGGCATATACAGAATGCGAGTATGGACAGAGAGTCGGCGAATTTAAAAGAAATGGAACAACAAGCCGATGCCTTTGCGGCAGAAATAGTCGGCAGTCAGCGTGTTTTAGGGTTTCGTTTGGGCAAGTCAAACCACTGATATTTTGGTGGTTTTTGTTTTGCCAGTAAACGGATATCATATCAATTGAGGTTAAACCTCAATTACTACCGGCAATACCATCGGGCGGCGCTGGGTTTTTTGGAAGAGAAAGAGGCCGATCTGGTTGCGGATTTGGTCTTTGAGATAAGCAAAATCATGTTTATGACCCGGCTGCCTATGATCCTCAACGATATGTCTTATTCTTTTTCTTATTTCCATCAAAAAGTCCCTGTTCTCCTTCAGATAAATGAACCCTCTTGAAATAATGTCGGGGCTTGTTTTAACTTTGCCGGTACTCGAATCAATAAGGGTAACAATTGTCACGAAGCCGTCTTCAGACAAAATCTGCCTATCGCGCAAGACGACATTTCCGATATCACCGACTCCGAGACCGTCAACGAATACATAATCAAAGGGAGCCCGTTCTTTATCAAACCAGAATTTATCTTTTTCCAAGTTTACTACTGTGCCATTATCAGCAATGATGATATTCTCTTCCGGTATACCCTCTTCGTTGGCAAGAAAACCGTGGTTGACCATCATTGAATATTGGCCGTGGATTGGCATTAAGAATTTTGGTCTGATCAATTTCAACATCGTGCGCAGGTCTTCTTTGTTGCCGTGTCCGCCGGCGTGGATGTCCAGCATTCTATAGTTATATACTCTGACACCGTTGCGGTAGAGCTGGTCTTTCAGGAATTGAACGTTTCTTTCGTTGCCCGGAATGACCGATGACGAGAAAACGAAAGTATCGTGTTTGCGGGGAAGAATGTATCTGTGTTCGCCGTTGGCGATGCGCATAAGCACGGCATTGCCTTCGCCTTGAGCGCCGGTGCAGATTACGGTCACTTTTTCTCTTGGATAACGGTCTATCTCATCCATACCTATCTGTGTGCCCCTTTGCATTTTCAAGTATCCTAGTCTTTTGGTTATCTCTACATTAGTTTTCATTGAATAACCGTCAATCACGACCTTCCGGCCAAACTTTTCGGAGATGGTAATTATCTGCTGGATACGATTTATAAGAGAGGCAAAAGTGCCGATGATAAGCATCCCGGTTGCGTCAGTGAATATTTTTTCTAAATTTTGAGTTATATCCTGTTCAGAAAGAGAGTGGCCTTCGTTCTCTGCGCCGGTTGAGTCGGACATCATTAGCAAAACTCCTTCGTCACCCAACCTTTGCATTTCTTCTATCTGAGCCGGTTTGTCGTTGACGGGTGTTTCATCAAATTTAAAATCGGACGTGTGAACTATTTTACCGATCGGCGTATTTATCACTATCTGTAGGTCATCGGGAATACTGTGGCTGACCCGCAGCACTTTGATTGAGAGTTTATCACTTATCTTTATCTCGTCCCCAGCTTCTATCTGAATTATATTGACCGGTTTTCTGTCTTTGTATTCTTCTAATCGTTTGATAAGGATGGCTCTTGTCAAGGGAGCGGCGTAAAAGTCAGGATCTCCAATTCTATCTAACACAAAAGGCAAAGCGCCGACGTGATCCATGTGGCCATGGGTGAAAAACATTGCCTTTATCATATACTCTTTGCCTTGAAGGTAGCCGACATTTGGCAAGATGAAGTCAATGCCGGGCATCTGCTCGTTCGGGAAACTTATGCCGGCATCTATGAGAATTATTTCGTTGTCGTACTGGACAGCCGACATGTTACGGCCGACTTCGCCAAGTCCGCCGAAGTGGACTATCTTAAGACCGCCAATTCTTTCTTTTTCGGCTTCTTCTCCGCCATAAGCAGACCCGCCTCCGACGGGACCTCTTCCTAGGACCTTAACTCTGCGCACGGTGGGCTTCATCCATCGGCGCTTTGCGTCTCTTTCTTGCCTCTTTAAGCTGCTTCCTGACCCTGGCCTTCGATAACTTCGACCATGAGTTCCAGAAGCCGGGCTTCTGGAAGGGGTTTCTCGAGAAGAGGCCAGTATGGCCTCCGGTTGAGACGAGTTATTATTTTGTTCCATATTTATCTACTAATTACGAATCAAGTACGAATATACAAATTGTAAATTCGATAACTTTGTATCTAGAGAATTATTTTGTCTGGTGCCCCCGACAGGACTTGCACCTGTACAGCCGTGAGGCCATACGCACCTGAAGCGTACGTGTCTGCTAATTTCACCACGGGGGCTTGACGAGTTAAATATTTTGTATTAGGTTGTTATCAAATTAGAAACTTGAAATTTGGGAGGGAAAATGATCGCCGTTGTCCTATATTTTATTTGTTTTATGCTATTTTTCTTCTTCCTTCCTGTGTTAAAAAAAATAGGAAAATCATTGTCAGAAATTTCAGAATCTCTCGGTGTTTTAGCCAATCATCTAGAGCACCCTTGTGGTAAGTGTAAGGCAGAAGCAGAAAACAGAAGAAGAGAACGAAGACACGACTAATTCTTCTTCTTAAGCTCTTTGTATCTCTCAATCAGTTCAATTTTCTCGGGGTCAACCCCGATTTTTTGTGCCAGATAATAGCTTGTCCAAAGCGCTAAAATGTAGTTATTTAGGATTGTTTCGAGAGGTAAGGGGTCAGGTACTTTACCAGAGAGTACCTGACCCCCTCTGAGATTAACGATACTATAATTATACTCCTGTTTGTCTAAAATTGCAATAGCGGCATCCAAATCGCGGATATAACGAGGCAAGTCATTCTCGTCTTTAAAAATTATGGGATGGAATGGTAGGTTCTTGCGAGCGTAAACGGCAAGTTCGTCGTGGGTTAAAATGGGCATATAGTTCCAATAAGCGGGCGTTTTGGCGGTCTCGTTAAAATTCGCTTTCCACAACGCGCCGAGCTTTCGCCAAGAATAGGAAGTGTAAATTAACGGTGTCGCAGAGCCGATCTTATCGGCTAACTCTTTTCCCGTGTTTTCATGGTTTTCAGTGTAAAGTTCAACGTCTAATTCTTTTTCCAGCCCCAATACGGTAAATAACGAGCCGACCATATATCCTACACTGAAGCGCGGCTGTGTCGGCTGGTCGGGGAGTACGACTAGTGGAGTGTCGTTGTTTTTAGCCAGTTGACCGAGTTTTGCGCCTTTGGTTATGGTGATCGGTTTGATGCCTCGTTTCACCGCGGTCTCGAACGAAGATATTGTTTCCTCGGTTGTTCCCGACCACGAGACACATATAACTAAATCATCAACATTAACATTCGAAGGCAGGTCATAGTTATTATGAATAATGACAGGAACACCGGGGCCTTTATTTTTGTGTTCCTTGTAAGTTAACAATATCATTCCCGGTATAATAGAACCGCCCATACCGCAAACAACAACTTTATCGAAGGGTTTATCAATTTTAATATCCCGGGCAATTTCTGCACCCTTAGATAGTTGGAATGGGAAATTTAGGATTTGGTCTCTCAAATAAACCTACAACCCACAACCTACAACCTACAACTTTTTTGTTGTTGGTAGTTAGTTGTTGGTAGTTAGTTACTTCCATACTCTCTTCGTCTCTATATACCATCTCTCAATATTTATAAATCTGTCTGAAGGCAGTGATATAAGACTGCCGTTTGAGCCTTTTATTTTTTTGGCTGGGCCATGAATATAAAGCGGATTGTAGAGAAATACAGCGGGGATATCTTCTGTAACCAATTTTTGGAAGTCGTCATATTTTTTCGCGCGTTCAAGAGGATTAAGCGTTTGTCGGGCATCTTCAAGAAGAGTATCGGCTGCCTTGTTGTCATAGAGGGAAAGATTCAAGCCGGGGTCTTTTTTTTGGGAAGAATGCCATAAACTAAATGGATCAGGATCTATGTTTAGTACAGCGCCAAAAAGCAATGCCTCATAATTTCTATCTTTTATTGCTTGCTGGAGTTCCGGCGTAGGCAAGACCTCGATTGTAACATCTGCTCCCAGCGCTTCCCATTGTTCTTCTATTATTTTAGCAATTTTCGTCAGTTCAGACCATGTTGATGTTGTTATTTTGATTTCGAGACGCTGGTCCTTTTTGGACAAGATACCGCTTTTATCCTTAGATCTGCCGTCATTTGACGACTCTGGTCGTACGTCGCCAGAGGCTTTGTTGACGGCGCGCGAAGAAATCCAGCCGGCTGTTTCAAGTATTGTTTTTGCCAGCTCGGGGTTATAATCGTATTTTTTGGCGTTATCGGGTATCTCAAGGACTCCTCCCACCATCGGAGAGTGTACGGCAATGCCTCTGTCTTCCAAAACATTCTTGAGCAGGGCGTTTTTGTCGGTGGCATGGCTTAGAGCCAGACGAATGTTCTTGTCCGGTAATACGGCGTTTTTGTTCTGATTGAAAAAAACGGCAAAGTAACGCGGAAGCTGAAGCTCTCTTAGAGTAAGCCGCTGTTTGAACTTCACTCTCTTTAAATTATCCGGAGAGACAAAGCTTAACCCCTCTATTTCACTTCTGTTATACGCATCTATCATTTCATCTTCTGAGATATAGAATTTTATTCCTATTTCGTTAATGAACGGCCTGCCCCCATAAAATTCTTTATTAGCTGATAAGTAGTATGACCGTATTCTGCCGTCTTTATCTTTTTTAAGACGGTCAAATTTGTAAGGACCGGAACCTATAGGTTTTAAGTTGAATTCCGAAAGGGCGAAATTAATGGGTTTTATATCCTGCCAAACATGTTTGGGCAAAATCTTTAGAGTTAAATTATTGAGGAATTGGGCATATTTTATCTGAAGCTTGAACATTACCGCAAGATCGTTGACTTTTTCAATCTGGACGCCCTGCCAGTTAATGCGTTGAGGACTTCCGTAATCGGAGTTTTGAGTTGTTTGTATTGTAAATATTATGTCGTCGGCTGTAACTTTTTCTCCATCATGCCAATATGCGTTCTCCTTCAGATAGACAGTATAATTTAAGCCATCGCTTGATATCTCATATGATTGCGCCAAATCAGGTATGATCTTGCCCTCGCCGTTGTATTCAAGAAGCCCGGAATAAATAAGAGATACCAGATCTTTATCTGTATCATTGGCTTGCGAAAGAAGGGGATTGATATGGCGCGGTTCGTTGATCATTCCCTCGGTGAACTTGCCGTCGTAATCAGGAGCTTTTTCTGTGAAATGAAAATATGTGGCAAGAGGCATGGCGACAATGGAACCTAGTATCACAAGGACCAGTGCCGCGATAACATATCTCTCCTTTCTCGAAAGCGCTTTGGGGATAAGTTGTATTTTGAGTTTACTTTGAATTTTTTTGGTTATCGTTTCTCGTATTCCTGGACTGTCACTGTCGCCTCTATTTTTCAAGCCAAAAAAATCGTCAAGTTGGTTGTTATCATTCAAGTCAACCTACAACCTACAACCTACAACCTACCCATTCGACAAGCTCAGGGTCCTGAGTTTATCGAAGGACAACCTACAACTTTTTTGTTGTTGGCCGGTTGTTGGTGGTCGATTTTTACAGAATTCTCAAAACCGAAACTACCAAAAAGAGTATTGCCAGAACTATTGTTGCGTAAAAAAAGAATTTTTCCGCGCCTCTTTTAGTGCTGTATTCTATACCGCTTCCTCCAAAAGCTGAAGACAGGCCGCTGCCTTTTTGCTGAACCAAAACGGTTATGGTAAGCAATAGGGCTAATATTATTTGGGAATAGGTTAGTAATGTGTCCATTAAATTATTCTAATTATTCTGATTGCTCTAATTGACCCAGCTGAGCTGGGTTGACCTAAATAAATCCTAATGACTTAATGGCCAAAAAATTTAGACATTAGATATTTTGGTATTGGGATTTCTTTAGAATAATTAGGTTAATTAGTATAATTAGGTCAATTTTAATCAATTATTTTGCTAAACGCTGCAATTATAGCATTTACTATGGTTACAATGACGGTTGCCCATACAAGAGCCGTTATGTTTTCAATAATCACAAAATTAAACGCATAGTCAACCAACCATAGCATAATGGCATTTATGACTATAATAAAAAGTCCTAAAGTCAGGATTATAAGCGGCATTGTGATTAACTTGACAGGTGGCTTGACTATCTTGTTCAACAGGCCCAAAAGTACGCCGGCAAGGAGGTATTCTTTGATGCCACCGTTAATCACAAACCCGGGCACAAATGAAAAAGCAACATAGATAGCTATAGAATTACCCAAGATTCTAATTAAAAATCCAGTCATGTTTAGGTATTATCTATTGTACCCCAAAACCCCCCTGATTTCAAAAGGCGTGTCCCTTGACAAATTCCCTGGTCATTATAGACTGTTGTTACGTTTCTTAACATTTTAGGAACCGACATGAAGGAAAAACTGATTTTGCTAAGTTTATTGACACTATCTGTGTCTTTTATCCCCGGTGACACATCCGCACAAACCAGTCAAAACTTAATGTCCGAATCTGCTAATCCGATCCTGTCTAATTTAAAGTGGGATATTATAGATGTTGTTATAACTTCTGGTTTTGTATCAGATAACAATTCCGCCTATTATATATACACTTTTGAAAACAAAAGCAAGAAGGAAATTCTTATTTCTATAGAATCAATATTTCCGGGAATTTTGAGATTGGCACCCAACAAGTCAGAGACAATGCTTTTTGTGTGCCAGTCTGTCTTGAAGCCGGCCACTCTAGCTGTAGCGGTTAATATTTTTGCTGTTTCTGGAGAAAATAAGCTGGATTTTAAAAATACTGCCGGATTATTTTTTCCCGAAGGTCTACTTTCTTGGCTTTCAGACGGTTTTTATGAAAGATACTACGGAGATAAAATTAATATCTACATGCCAGCTGATTCTCTTAAGTGAAGATCCTGAAATTTGGGAGTCAACGTGACTCCTTTTGTTTTAAGTAAACAGAATCTTTTTTCTGTGCAACTTCCTATAATATCCTATCGCGAACCGATGTGCTTCGGCATCGATATGGAGGAGCAGGTTTTTGACCGATATCGGCAATCGCGAAAGGGCAATCGCGGTTTTTTTGTTTGATACATATATTTTACTCCCTCGATGTTTCTCATCTTTAGTCAGTGCGATAATCGGTATTTGTTTAGAAATTAGAAATTTGAAATTAGAAATTACTTTCAGTGTGGCTGAAAGTTGTGCTTTCCCGCCGTCAATAATGATAAGGTCAGGAAATGGCCATTCCATATGTTTGAAACGCCTCTCGAGCATCTCTTTGAGCATTCCGGTATCTCCACTAGTTTGAGTTGTTCGAACTGTTCGAAATGTTTGATCGCTTCGCTTGTTCGAGTTGTTGTTCTTATCAATTCCAACATTTCGAACATCTCCATCATTTCCAACACCTCGAATCTTAAACTTGCGATATTCGTTTTTATCTGGCTTGTAGTTTGCTTGCCCTGAACTCTGTTGAAGAGTGAAAACGACCATCGCCCCGACGGCGTATTTGCCTTGGATATTTGCAATGTCATAGCCCTCTATACGACGCGGTGGCTGTTTTAACCCTAAAATTTTTTTGGCACAGGGCACATTTCCTCTCCCACTCCCATATAATGATATATGGGAATAAGAAATGTTTCGGACGATTTTAGCGTTTTCAAAAACGCGCTTTATTTTTTCTATTTTTTTGCGCAACTCGATGGCTTCCTGAAATTTTTCTTCTCTCCCGTGCTTTATCATCTCTTTTTCAAGACGCTTAAGCAACGACGTCTTTTTTCCACTCAAAATGTCTTTTACCGCTTTAATATTTTTTCGGTATTCTTTTTGGAAGATTCTTGTGTCCTGCCGTTTCCTAAAATTATCATATGATAATTTTAGGAAACGGTTGCTGGTATTTGTGCTTTTTAAACAGCAAAATCCGGGACATTTGCCAATGTGGTAATTCAGACAGAAGTTATTGTGCGGTTTCTTGCAGGTGCAGTAGGGGAATATCTGCCGCAGATAGCGAAGGGTCGTTTTGAGAGCTGTACCGTCGGTGAAGGGACCCACAAATTTGGCTTTAGGCTTTAAGCTTAAAGCTTTAAGCTGGTCGGGTTGATGGGTAATGAAGATTTTAGGAAAATCTTCATTACTAAACCCGACAAAAAAGAACTGCTTATCATCTCGCAGCATTATGTTGAATTTCGGCTGCAACTTTTTGATCAGCTGCGATTCTAATGTTAGCGCTTCAATGTCAGAGCCGGTTTCTATAAAATCGATCCTTTTTGCTCTCGATACTATTTCTTGCAGCCGAGTGTTTATGGGTTTTAAATAGTAACCGATACGATTTTTGAGATTCAATGCCTTGCCCACATATAAAATCTTGCTGCCTTGTTTAAACAAATATATGCCCGATTTCTGGGGCAGTTTGTTAATTGCAGATTTGAGCTGTTGGGGAGTCATAAGTGAATAATTTTAATACAAAAACTTAAACTTGGCAATCTTGACAATCAAGGATTAACTCTGGCAAACTTGAGCCAGGCACATTAAAAAGCATTTAAAGCAGGGACAAGCGCCATGAAAAAGATACGGACGACTCTTCCAACTCTGGTCGTTCTGTTTATTGTTTCTCCAGCCGCTGCTCAAAATGGAAAGTATATTTCTTTCGAACAGCCCCTGTTTGATCTTAGGTATGAAAAAAAAGATACGGCAGAAAACCGTATTGAAATTGTGAAATGGAAAAAGTCAATTAAAAAAGCTGCCAGCATGCTTCCTGAGAATTTCTTCAAAAAAACCGGGCAGATTTCATGGGGTTTTTACGTAGACGAAGAAGATTGGGTTACTGGTAGTGCTCTTTCGAGATATAACCTAATTTTTATCAATCTAAAATCTAATTATGAAGATCCTCCTACATGGATGACATGGGAACCGTTACGCAATAACGGCTTCAGTGAGGTGGAAAGAATATATTTAGCTTTGCATGAAATGGCTCATATTTATGATGTGCGGGGCTGGAGACTGGATAACTTGTATGGTTTTCAATATTCTGGTTTAGCATATTTGGACGATAGTCCCGCCCATATTTTTATTGAGCTTAGAAAGACTGAATGTTTTAAAAAAGATAACAAAAAAACTTATTTCGTTGAAGACGACGGTTTAATAAATGTCTCATACGATTTTACGGGATGGGCTGTTATGACTTCAAGCCGCCCATTTATAAAAGAGTTGGACGCATTTTTCTGTTATCAGTTTTGGCCGGACAGAGTTCTTGTCTTTGAACCAGAATCTACGCTTTATGGCAAGGTAAGAGGACGGGGCGAAGATTATGCTGAAACCTTTGCCTTATATATACTGTGGCCGGAATATCTGAAAGCTAATTTCCCAATGCATTATCAAATAGCCCAAGATACTCTTGGAAGAGAATACAAATCGGTGTATCCTATGCCCAGCTCTATCAAATCACGGCTGACGGTGAAACAGTGATGGGAAGTAAGAAGTTCTTGTCGTTGGTTGTCGGTTGTTGGTTGCCGTGCCCCGTACTGTGCTTTGCTCTGGTGCTGGGGTTGATTGTTGGTTGCGATCCTTCTGACGAAGAAACAAATATATACAGAAAAGGAAGGTATTTTCCAGGCGGAATAAACGTTCCGGTGGCATCTTTGATTAGCGAATGGGCTGGCAAGGTAAGGGTTATGGGTTCAGCTTGGCTGATTGATGGCGGAAACGGCGCTTTGTTTAGCGCCAAGCATGTTACCGACGCTTTTATGGGCAACATAGTTGAGTTGGGCGGAAGTGAATGCAAGGTGTTTTTAAGTGGTAAAATCTATGATTGCACAATAGCGAGAGTGCCGCCGTTGAGAGATGCAGTAGTGCTGAATATTTCCAGTCCGTTTAAACTATCCGAATTGCCCAAACCATATAAAATTGCCGAAACAAAAGTAAAACTTGGGGATCAAGTTTTCATTCAAGGGCTTCACCTCCATTCGCTGGAAATTAGAGAATTAAACAAGAAAGAAGGTTTTGGAGATTTTGTTGTGCCGATTTTTAAAACATTCTATGGACGAAGGTTTGGAAATAAGTGTAATGAGAGAGAAGAGGTCTTTCATAATATAGAAGCAAAAGTTACTGCGCTGGATGTTCGCATCAAAATTGACGATCAGGAAAACGATCCGATGGGCGGCTTGAAATATAAAACCAACAGGTATTTTATGGTTAAAACCTTAAGAAATCATAAATTTTCTTTCGCCGGATTAAGCGGAGGCGTGGCGGTCAGATTGAGCAAAAATGGCGAGCCGGAAGCAGTTGGTATTATTACGGGTGAAAAACCTGTTGAACTTGAATATGATAAAAACAGGAATTTGAAAAATTCTCCTTGCGGTCAGCCCATAATGACTGCTGATACAATTGCGGTAACTCCGATAGAATCAGTATCCGAACTTATTGACTATGCAAGATATTCAAGATAATATACCCCGTCGTTGCGGGGTTTTTGGTACTAGGTTTTTGTACAAGCTCACAAGACCGAATCACTAACCGTTAATTTAGCCGAGAAGCAGGCCTTTTTCGGGCACGGCGTAAATTTCTGCTGAAATTTCGCCTTTTACTCCCGCCAGTCGCGGTCCGTAAATCCCTCAAAAGGCCTGCTTCTCGGCTTTACTCAGTCTTGTGAGCTGATACAGGTTTTTGCCTTGACATAATTAATAGTTTTCATTATTTTGTTGGTATAGCTCGTTAAAAAGCAGCTCGAAGAAGGATAAAATGCGCAAAAAGCCAATGACCTTAGAAGAGGCCCTTGATCGTAAAAATGCAGTGGTAAAAAATACCGCTCAAACCCTTTTCGGTATAGATAATGAGATCGAAAAAGCCGCTTTAGGGATGTTCACGTTTGTTCCGTATGAAAGAGAAGACGAAGGTGCTCTTTTTATGGATCTTGCCCCTGCTCCGGTCATTATGACCGCTCGGCATGGTGTCGGCAAGACCGCTCTTGCGAGAAATATGGCATTCTCCATTAAAGGCAGGTTCTGCTTGATCGGTGGCCAACCCGAGATGTCTGCGGGCAAGATCATGGGGCAGGATATTTATGTCGGCGGGCAATTCTTTTTTGTCAAAGGTGATATCTATGTTCATGTTTTATTGTTTGATGAAATTACACGTACTCCACCCAAGATTTTTGGGCCGATTTTTCAAACCCAAGAGGAGAGGATGGCTATTGTTCATACTTTTGACACCAAACTGAAACAGGTAGTCAACAAAAGAATACCGTTAACGCCGATAAACGACGATGATCCGTCTGACAAAAGATTATTTTTTTGGCCTATCGCAACCGGCAACCCATTTGAACACGAGGGTACTTATGAGTTACCCGAAGCGATGTGGGATCGCTACTCTATTCATTTTGGGATTGACTATCCGGAACGGGAGAAAGAAAAGCTGATCGATTCGGCAAGTGTTTACGGGGAAAATAAGCCGGTAATACGGCCGGTCATTACTCTTGAACAAGCGCATGATACGGGATTATTTTTTGCTACCCAAGTTCAGATTCGTCCAGATGCGATGGAATATATTCAGCGTCTTACGGAGAATTCACGGCCTCGCGAAAAAGGCAAAGAAGATAAAAGAAACTTTGCTTCCCGGCGGCTCAAGAAAGATATCGATGCTTATGTTAAAGTTGGAACTTCTCCTAGATACAGCTATCACTTTAAGGCCGTTGTCAGAACTTTAACAGGGTTCAGGGGCCGTTTATATGCAACCATTGATGATGTGAAAGACGCATACTATATGGTTGCGACCCATAGGATCATGTTAAATCACGTGGCTCGCGGCAGAAACATTACCCAGCGAGAGATTGCCAGTGAAATTTTAGGGGAAACTCCGATTCCAGGGCTCGAATCAAGATCAACCGTTGGTTTTTCCGGTAGCTCGGTTAACAAAGGATTTGCAAATAAGGCGCAGGGTCTCTCGAGTAGAATTCGTGGTCTATTAAGGATTTAACTATGCGATTTATTCTTAATGAAGTTTTTTCGAGTATCCATAAGGCAGCCAATGTTTTACCGATAAGTACTCCGGCTTCCCGAGTAAGATTTGGAGATCACTCAAGCAGATTTAAGGGCCAAGGTCCGGATTTTTATCAGATCTCCGAATATGATCCGGAAGAGCATATTATTGACCAAATTCAGTGGCATCTTACCGATCCGAATGACGGGGTATATGTAAGAGAAGCAAAAATTACCAAGGACTTTGTGGTCGTGGTTATGGCCGACCTATCAACGTCAATGATGTTTGGCTTAGATAATCCGTCAAAGTTAAGGTTGCTTTTTGAGACAATCGGTAATATTGGACTAACGTGTTCTCACGCTCAAGACCCGATGGGCTTGATCGGTTTTGCTGAAAATGTGATTTTTGACGAAAGGCCCAAGGTCGGTGAGGACTCAATCTATTATACCCTCGAGAAACTTTATAAGTTTTTTGAAGGCATAGAAAACGATGGCCGAGGTCCGCTTAAGCGGCAAGGAACTAACTTTACAAAAGCTCTTGGATTTTTCTCTTCAAGATACGTTAATAAACACTGTTGCTTGATCGTTGTGTCTGACTTTGTTGGAGCAGAAGAATTTTTTACAAGCCAAATACTTCGGGACGTTTCTAGCCAACATGAAGTGATGTTCTTATTTCTAGACGATCCGAAGGAATTTAACGTAACTACTTGGTTTGGGCACTGGTTTAAAATAACATTCGGTTATCTAAGAACCACTGATATGGAAACCGAAAGAACAAAGATTATCCTTTTAAGAAAAATGAAAGAGATCGGTCAGGAAATAAGAAAAAGCCGGAAAGAGATGAGAAACCATTTAAGAGATATGGGTATTGACTCGATGGTTTTAGAATATACAACCCAAGGAAAGCATTACGAACGTCTCTACCGGTTTTTTTTAGCGAGGCAAGAATTATTCAGGTCCTAAGAAGACCTTCGATTACCAAAGGCGCAAATTGACACAAACGCCTTTTTTAATTACTGTTTTGAAATAAGTACATTTACAATCTAAATAGCGAGGAAGAAATGAAATACAAGCTTCTTGGGCTTGCGATTGTTTTTCTGACAGCCACGCCGCCAATTTTTTCTGCTTCAGAGATGTCTCCTGTTGCCTCAAAGATGTCTCCTATAATCGTTAAAACTGGCAAGCCGGTTCCAAGCACTGTCCGAAGCGGTGAACCGTTTACCATTACATATCAGGTTGAATATACCGACATGGTGGTGATTATAGAAGAACAGATGCGGATGGACAGCCTCATTTTGGTCGCAGACGATAAGAGTAAGTTAAAAACGGAAAATTCCGTTACAGGCGATGTCGAAGTGTTAGGCCTTGTTATTGGAAAAAAATTTAGAGACGGCAGTGAAGAGCTTGGTTTTGTGAATATACAAGATTTTACCTACACCTTCATGATAATTAATGAACAGAAAGGCAATTATAAAATTCCTTCATTTAACTTTGTTTGGGTTGAAAAAGAGGCGGGTACTACCCTTGCTGACACCAAAGAAAAAAAAGAATTACAGGAATTTCCTACAAAAGAAGTCGGCATTTCTTATGTTACCAGCGTTGTCAGGCCGCCGCCGGTCGATGTCAGAGACATGACTAGGTTTGACACTTTTGGGATACTGGCCAGCAGATTGCTCAAAACCGCTTATATAATTATTATATTAGCTTTTCTTGGAGTACTAATTAGTTTAATAAGATTTTTCCGAAGCCCTAAGGCGTTAGACATGGATAAAAATAAAGCTGGTGAAACTGGCGAAGAAATTATTTTTGACAGGGTGGTACCAACTCTCTCTTCAAGAAAAGCAAGAAAGAAATTTCTCAAAGAGCTTAAACTGCTGGAAACTGAAGTCGGATCTGCTGTCATAGACAACGAAAGTACGAAAGAGCTGACAAGAAAACTATACTCTCTGACCAGACCACTTCTCTTGGCTGAACTTGCTGAAGAAAGAATTGTAGAATTTCCTGACGCCGATACTCCTAAAGAGATGCATGAACGTCTGCAAAATCTTTCATCTAAGCAGAGGAAACAGTTGGGTCGCAAGAAATATAACACAATTCTTGAGTTGTCTCGAAAAGCGGCGGATTATTATTACGAAAACGCAAAGATGAGCCCCATTAAAGAAGTTGACACGTTGAAATCTCTTGTGGAAAACATTGATCTTCGGAACAAAATACGTTCTTTTATCAACAAATCTATCCGACTTTTTGGGTCTGGCTTAAGGATTGTCGCCGACTGGATTAGTCGTGGCATTCGGAGGAGATAAATAATGCCAGATAAGGTCTACGGCTCTCTCGAATTGATTAAATCCGCTATCCTAGCTTTCAGGGATACCGATTTCAGCCAAGTCAGTTACGAATCGCCGGGCCTTGCCTTTGGGGCAGGCCTTTTTCTTCTTGTGGTGTTTTTGTACAAAGTCTTATGGGGTCGCAATAAATTTAGGCATTATGGTTCAGGCCACAAAATTCCGGCCGAATTTGATGAATCAACATTGTTCCGTCGACTAGTGTATGTTTTTCCCAAGGCGATACTTGTTGCCTTTGTCATCTTTACATTGATTGTCCTTGCCAACCCTTATCTCCCCAGAACTAAAATAGAAAAAATTGTTGAATCAAGAGAAAGAATTGAACTGTTAGACGTATCATCTTCCAAGGGTTGGGAATTCGACAATACCGGCAAATCTGCAGGCGAAATAGCCAGACAAGCCCACCTGAAGTTTTTAAAACTGCGGCGCGGGCAGAACGACAGAGTGGCTCTTTGGCTTTTCTCCCAAAATGCTTATAAAGTGGAAGATTTTATAACGGACGACGACGTTTACATGATGAAAGTTAAAAATGCGCCGTATGTTATGGTTCAAAAGGCTCACCCCGCTTTACCGGAAAATGACTCGTCTAATTATTACTGTGATATTGTGGCTCCAAGGAACCAAGTCGAAATAGTAGAAGGCGAAGGTGCCACGAATCTGATTGTCGGCTTGCAGGCGGTAATTAAATATTTTGATCAGGAGAGTAAGAGGAATGTAAAAGGAAAATCCTCCCTGCTTATTGAAACTGATGCTGCTATTGAAGCTGATCCGGAAAGTGAGTTTAAAGAACTTAAAAAAAGAAAAATTATTCCCTATATTATTTTCATAAAGCCGAATATGATGTGTGAAAATCAATTTGGACGTCCTGACCCCGTCGGTGTTTCCGAGGCGCTTAAAAACAGGATCAGGCAATACGGAGGCAAAGTATTTGATGTCGAAGATCGCAGGAGCGCCGAACGTGCGTATGCTGAAATTAACAAACTTGAAACCTCGCCTTCTAAAATCGTTCGTCATCAATTTAAAGTTTTTATCTTCCAGCGTCCGCTTGCGGTTGCCGTGATGCTGGCTCTGTTAAGTATATTGTTTGGAACCTTGTTTGAACGTTTGTTTGGGACATACCCATAATATTTACCCGCTTTTCAGGCGGGTTTTTAGCTCTTGCGACTTTCCTTTTTGGTGATATAATCGTTGTCAATAAGGCACATTAATAATTGATGAGGCGAGAAAAAGCGATGACGGTAAAACCTGTTAGAAAAAGAAGCTGGATTAAGCTGATTCTAAAACTCTCCTTTTTAGCGATATTTACGGCGTTGACTAGTGCTGTAATTTTTACTGTCGTCAATTTCTGTGAACATGCTGATAGATTTATTCTCTATCTCAAAATAGGTGATTCTGACGGAACCAAGAGAGAACTGGAAAAACTCCACTATTTTTACGCTTTAAGCGAAAAATGGAAAGTTCAATGGCTGGCCGATAGATACCTTTTCAATGACGCTTATTTTTATCAAGTTGCCGATATATCTCTGATAGAAGACTGGGAAAAAGTAAAAGAAGCTCTGAAAGACAGACTGGATGACCCGCGATCGTATCCGTACGGAATTGCGAAGTTCAGGCAAGCCCAAGCTAAGTACAGAGCGACCCATAAAATAGAAGCTCCGCTCAATTTTGTAATGACAGAGGTGCGCGAGGATTTTGAGAGAGATTTAAGGAATTGTCTTAAAGCGTCGGAATATCTTAAGTGTTGGGACAGGGTTTTTAATTATGATCTTGCTGGCAACAAGAAAGATGCCGAGGAAGCTCTTAGACAGCCTAAAATGCCTCCGGAATATATCCTTGGTCCTCTGAAGAAAAAACTGCTTCTTGGCGGCGAGCCGCCGACCGGAAAACCGCCGGGAGGAGAAAAGCTGGATGAAAAAAAACCGGGTAGCGGTGGTTTGAGAAAGAGGCCTTAACCATGGCGCCGCTTTTTAACTGGTTAGGGAACTTAACTTTTGCTGATCCAGTGTTTTTATATCTTTTAGCTTTCTCCGCGATCTTATTCGTTATTTGGACATTTTTCGTAGTAATTGGTTTTTTCTCGAAACCGGAAAAAACTTTCGGGTCTAAGTACCCGCTTATCGGCAAAATAAAGCTTTGGGGAATTTTTGTTCTTCTGGCGGAAGTTTTTATGGTTATTGCCCTAGCTCGGCCAAGCGTATCGGGCGGGACAATAAAACCAGCAAAGGGTAATGTAGAGGCGGTTGTTTTGCTTGATGTCTCATTTTCAATGAAAGCCAGTGACATCAAACCGTCTCGTTTGGAAATAGCCAAAAGGGAAATTTCAAATCTCGAGCCGTTGCTTAGAGAAGGAGATAAAATTGGACTTTTTGTTTTTGGAAAAGCGTCACACATTAAGCTGGATTTGACAAAGGATTTTGAGACGTTCTTTGATCAAGTTTTAAGGGCAAATTTTCCTGAAAATTTGTTTAACGACGAGACTGCTTTTTTCACCAGTTTTATTACCGTTTTGGAGCATGTTTATCAGTCATTGGATGGTCAGGATGCCTTTAACGACGGTTATGCCAAAGGCCGGCCCTACAATCCTAAAAAGAGAGACAACAGGATAGTCGTTATCTTCTCCGATGGTGAGGAACAATCTTTGAAATTTAAACCCGAAGCGCTAGAAGAACATATGGCTAGGACGGATTATTTGAAAGAACTGCCCAAGGTGTTAGCCGAATATCGCAAAAGGGGCCTTAAGATATATCCGGTTGGCATAGGTACAAGAAAGGGGGCAAGTTTTCTTTCTCTTTTGAAAGGATATAAAAAGGGGACTGATTATACCGAAGAACTTGAAAAAGAATGGGCCGGCCAAGTTACTCGTTTGGACAAAGCGAATCTTTCTGCTTTGGCGAAAGCCACCGGTGTTGACCTTTCCGAACACGACTGGACCGTGGAAAGCGCGCAGGGCAATGCGCGAAATTATCTGGAATACGCCATGGATTTTAATAGGAGTTTATTATTTGAGCTTAACGTAGAAGGGGATAACGAGCCGTTGTGGCAATATTGTTTGCTTGTTTCAATTATTTTTCTTGCTTTAGGTATTGCTACTTATCCATTTTCCGGCTACTTGCGGAAAACAAGATAATAGCCCGCTTAATTAGTTAAAGATCAAGCGGGCTCTTTTTTTGGCCATAAGTTCCGATCAAAAGATTGAGGGATACGAGTTTATAAGACCGAGTCACTAATCGCCAACTTAACCGAGAAGCAGGCCTTTTTCGGGCACGGCGTGAATTTCAGTCTTGTGATTGTGAGCTGATACATTGAGAGTCCTCGACAAAGTCGGAACTATAAGCTATAGATTTTTTATGACCGATCTAAGAAATTCGATTCTGGCAACAATTATTTATTACGATATCTTTAACTTCCCGCTTTCGTTTGCGGAGATTTATAAATATCTGATTAATTCGAAAAGATTGAGACTAAACCTCAATCAAGAGAAGTTTAATCTCAAGGAAGGCAATGCGGCAGAAATTGTCAACGAGCTGGATAATATGGCAAGGGCGGGAATTATAAGCCACAAAAATGGATTTTATTTTATACCAGAAAGAGACAATCTCTATGAAAAGAGGATAGAAAAAGACAAACTCGCAAACAGGAAATGGAAAAAATTTCTGGCTATAACGAAGTATCTTCAGTTCGCGCCATATTTAAGAGTTGTTTTTGCCAGCGGTTCTCTTGCCGTTAATAATCCTGAACCGAAAAGCGATTTTGATGTGCTTGTAATTATTAAGTCCGGACGTCTTTATACCGGCAGGTTATTTCTGTGGGTTATTTCGTCAATTCTCGGGGCTCGACGCGGCAGGTTTGACGTCGTTGCTCCGGATAAACTCTGCTTCAATCATTACTTAACTGACGACAACCTAGAATTGTCCCACCGCAGTTTGTATATAGCGCAGTCGCTTGCAAATTTGAAGCCGGTTATTGATAGGGGGTCAGGTACTTTAAAAGGAGAGTACCTGACCCCTTTAATTGATAAATTCATTGCTTCCAACAAGTGGGCCAGTTCTTATTGTTATAATTTCAGGATGACTACGGCGTATAGGAGAGAATCAGGTAACCTCCAAAAAAGGTACCTGACCCCTTTTATGCTTGCATTGGCTAGAATTGGAGAGGTGACTTTGAATAACTTTTTCGGAGATTTTTTGGAAAAGATACTAAGAACATTTCAACAAAGAAGAATAAAAAACAATCCAGCTACTTATGAATCTGGCGGACGGGTGATCTTTAGTGACACAGAGTTGGAATTTCACCCGCGATCGTTTGAGAAAATCGTTATTGAAAATTATAATAAAGGATTGAAAAAATTCGGCATTTTGGGAGTTGAAGAAAATGACTCCGGTTTGCAAAACTAACCTGTGGATAACCGACATTGAATGTTGGTTATCCACAGGTTAGTTTTGCGGCGTTGTTATGTGGTGTTGCCTTAATTAATCCATCGGAGTATAAGGAAAACAGGACGTTTACAATCGGAGATAGAAGAAAATGCGCAGGAACCTTGTTCTTGGCTTAATAGTATTTCTGTTTTTGTTTTTTGGACAGACGGCCTATGTCTTTGCGGCTGACCAGCCAAAAATGACGTTCGAAGAAGTTGAGCGTCTGATTGATTCAAGTCCCAACAAGGAAGTTAGGGCCTACTTTAAGTCAGTCCCTCGGGGCATCGAACTGAAATCTTACGATGTTATTTTAAGAGGTGTTCACAGGGAGCCGGGCAAAAAAGTGATTATGTTTGTAATGAGCCGCCACATTGCGGCGGGAATGAGTGGAAGCCCCGCTTATGTTGACGGTAAACTCATAGGAGCAGTGGCATACAGTTTCAGTAACTTTACTTTTTCCAGCTATACTTGGGGCGGGATATCCCCGATCTCTTTAATGACGGAAGAGGCCGAATTGGATAATCAAAATCTTGGGATAACTCGCACTTTCAATTATGGGGGGATGTTATTTAAACCGATAATCGTTGGTAACAGGAAAATTCCGGGTCTGGAATCCGTTTCCGGTGGAAAGTTTATTGTCACAACTTCTTCAGCTGGAACTACGACAGCAACTAAGGCGGCAAAACCAGCGCTGAAAGCGGGAATGCCGATAGTTGTGGATCTTGTAGAGTGGACTGACGAAAAAGGCGAGACCACCACTATTAGCGCAATGGGCACGATCACTTATATTGGCGACGACGGCAAGGTCTTTGCCTTTGGCCACCCGTTCCTAAACAGTCGCAAAGTTGTTTACAGTTTCAGGACGGCGGAAGTTATAGGGACGGTTGATTCTGAATATGACTCTTTTAAATTAAGCGGGAAAAGCTCTGAAGTATTAGGCGCCATTACTTTTGATGCGGCCTATGGTATTTCCGGCGTGACCTCGCTTGATGAGCTTTCTAAGCTTCATGATTTTACTCTCCAGTTGAAGAGAGAGGGAAAATCTATTCAACGTTTTAGTATTAAAGTGGCTGATTCGGTACTGACGCCACTATTGGCTCAAGCTGCTTTTAGAATGATAGGCCAAACATATGGGGCGCCTCTTCCTCAAGAGTCAAGCGTGACTCAGCTTGAGACGAGAGTCGAACTTGATGGCTACGAGCCGATAGTTTGGAAAGAGCTGTTTGCTTCAGAGATAATGAGATTTGGACCCTCCACTATCTATCTATCTTCTTATGACCAAGCTTTTCAGGTGTTTTTTACCAGAATTTATGGTTCGCTTTTTGGCAGTCGATACGACTTTAAGATATCAAATGTTTCTGTCTCGGCTAATTTTATTTCTGGCAGAGACCGAATATTGAAATTGGGCGCATATAAATTCCCCAACAAAATCATCTGGGGGGAAAATCCAGTTCTTGAGATTTTATTTGTAAGCCAAGACAACTCAGTCGCAATTGCCAAGAGTATTCCAATAAAAATTGAGTGGGACAAAGTAGAAAAACCCGTCTACAAAAAAGATACTCTGAATACTGAAAAAGCCAGTGAAAAAGTTGTTTGGGGAGCATTGGTGATTAACAGTGCGGCGATGTTTTTTAGCACGCTAACCAATGGCGAAAGACAGAAATTTTTACCGGAATATTTTCTGGGACCAGAAGATTTTCTTGATCACTTTTCCGGCCAATTAGAAATTACTAATCAGAAGATCTTTATTAGGGTCAATGTAAGGCCTAAAAGCGGTTTGTTGGATGAGACCATTGCTCAAGCTGAAGATATTATACCAAAAGAGGCTGTGGCAGATAATGATTCAGAGTGGTATGTAATAAGGGGTGGTCTGGCCGGAAGAAAAAATACTGTTAGAGAGGAGAATGTCATATTTTTTAATTTTGACTTGCCCCAAGCTTTGGGCGGTTATATCTTTGGCCAAAACATGTTTGAGAGTATTTCATTTGAGGTTGTTTTAGAAAACTAAATCCCGTCACGACGGGATTTTATATTAAAAGGGTTGACTCTGTAGTAGATTTTCCAAATACCCGCCAAAAGGCGGGTAAAAGCCGAAGGCAATTTGAAAATTCACTACGGGGTTGACAAGTTAGCACTCGTTAATATACACTGCTAATCAAATAACCGACTACCAACAACTAACTACCAACAACAAAAGTTGTAGGTTGTAGGTTGTAGGTTGTAGGTCGATTAAATGATTAAGCCATTATCTGATCACATCTTGGTCGAACCACTGCGGGAAGAGAAGAAAAGAGGAGGCATCATTCTCCCCGATACCGTAGAAAAAGAAAGGTCTGAAAAGGGTAAGGTCGTTGCCGTTGGTCCGGGGAAAAGAGACAAAGACGGGAAACGTGTTCCAGTAGATGTTAAAAAAGGTGACATAGTGCTTTTCACCAAATACAGCCCCAACGAAGTTAAGGTCGACGGGAAAGAGTATCTGGTTATAAAGGAAGATGATGTGCTAGCGATTTTAAGCTAGGAGATAGCTTGTAGGAATTAGCTTGTAGAATACCTAATTCCTATCTCCTATTTCCTAATTTCTAAACAAAATGGCAAAACAAATATACTACAAAGAACAAGCTCGTGAGGCGTTAAAAAGAGGCGTAGATAAAATCGCCAATGCGGTCAAAGTTACTCTTGGACCGAAAGGACGGAATGTTGTGTTGGATAAAGGTTTTGGTTCTCCGATAATAACCAAAGACGGCGTTACGGTTGCTAAAGAGGTTGAACTAAAGAATAAATTTGAAAATATCGGAGCGGAACTAATTAAAGAAGTAGCTTCGAAGACTAATGATGTTGCTGGAGATGGTACTACCACGGCCACTGTTCTGGCGCAGGCAATAGTTGCCGAAGGATTCAGCGCGGTTAATTCCGGCGCTAATCCGCTTGTGTTGAAAAAAGGAATGGATAAAGCGGTTGACTGGGTTTTGGACTATTTGAATAAAAAGAAAAAAATTGTTTCAAGCCACGAAAAAATAAAGGAGGTGGCTTCCATTGCCGCTAACGATGGAGAAATAGGGAAGTTGATCGCCGATGTTTTCAAAGAAGTTGGCAAAGACGGCGTGGTTACTGTGGAAGAATCCCAATCAACGGAAATGTCAAAAGAGTTGGTTGAAGGAATGCAGATAGACAAGGGCTATGTTTCCGCATATATGGTTACCAATACGGAAAGAATGGAAGCGGTGTTCGAAGATGCTCTTATTTTGATAACCGACAAGAAAATTTCCTCAATTCAGGATATCGTTCCATTGCTTGAAAAATTGTCGAAGGCTGGCAAAAGAGAACTGGTCATAGTTGCTGAAGACGTAGATGGCGACGCATTGGCGACTCTTGTTGTAAACAAACTTCGTGGCAACTTTATGACCTTAGCGGTCAAGGCTCCCGGATTTGGGGACAGGAAAAAAGAAATACTCGAGGATCTGGCCGTGGTTACCGGCGGACAGCTTATTTCAGAAGAAAAAGGGATGAAACTTGAAAGCGTTGAGTTGACTATGCTTGGGAAATCTCATCGTATTGTTGCCGCTAAAGAGACCACTACTTTTGTCGGCGGGAAAGGTAAAAAGCCGGATATTGACAAAAGAGTTGCCCAATTAAAATCCCAGATCGCCAAAGCAACTTCTGATTTTGACAAGGAAAAATTGCAGGAACGATTGGGCAAGCTGTCAGGCGGAGTGGCTGTTCTTAAGGTTGGCGCTACGACTGAGACAGAAATGAAGGAAAAGAAATTCAGAATAGAAGACGCTGTTAACGCCACCAGGGCTGCCCTTGAAGGAGGTATTGTTGCTGGTGGAGGCGTAGCGTTGTTTGAGGCATCAAAAGAGTTAAACATTAAAGCCTTGAAAGGAGTTCCCGAGGTAGGCGATGAAGCCAAAGGCGTTTCGGTTATAAAAACGGTTTTGGAAAAACCGTTGCGGGCAATTGCCGAGAATTCCGGCAAAGACCCGAATGAGGTTGTTTCAAAAGTTTTCGTAATGGAGCCGGGGATGGGTTTTAACGCCGTGAACGGGGAATATGTGAATATGTTTGAAAAAGGAATTATCGATCCGTTAAAAGTAGTCAAGGTTACCCTCGTTAATGCTGTATCTGTCGCTTCGCTGATACTTACCACTGAAGCGGTTGTTACCGACGAACCGGAAGAGAAAGATAACAAACCGTCTATGCCGCCAATGGGCGGAATGGATTACTAAAAACCAAAAGAGCGGTTATCCACCGCTCTTTTGGTTTTTAGGTGTTAAAATAATTTTAATGAAAGGTGTTAAATTCATATTTGTAGCAGGTGGAGTAATGTCTGGAGTTGGCAAGGGTGTAGCCGTTGCTTCGATTGCCAAGATTTTACAGGCCAGAGGACTGGAAACGACTGCAGTTAAAATAGATCCTTACGTCAACGTTGATGCCGGCACAATGAATCCCACCGAACACGGCGAGGTTTTTGTTTTAGACGACGGAACGGAGTGCGATCAGGATATGGGCAATTATGAACGTTTCTTGGGCCGGAATTTATCAGGCAAAAACTATATGACTACCGGTAGTATCTATCTTGACGTTATCAACCGTGAACGAAATCTTGGTTACGGCGGCAAGTGTGTTGAAGTTGTTCCACAAATCCCACTATTTGTCATAGAAAAAATAAAAAAGGCGGCCAAAGAAAACCACGCGAAAGTTGTTGTTGTGGAAGTAGGCGGGACTGTTGGAGAATACCAGAACATTTTATTTTTAGAAGCGGTTCGCATGCTTAAAATAAAACAGCCGGACGACGTGGCGCTGGTCTTGGTTAGCATGCTTCCGGTTCTTGAAGCGGGAGGCACAGAGTTGAAGACTAAACCCACTCAATATGCCGTTAGAACATTAAATGCTGCCGGGCTGCAGCCAGACATTATTTTGGCCAGAGGCAGTGTTCCGGTTGACGACAGCAGAAAAGAGAAACTGGCGCTGAATTGCAACCTTCGAAAGGAGGATATTATATCGGCGCCGAATGTTAAAAATATTTATGAAATTCCGTTGAACTTTGAAAAAGACCGGCTCAGCGATTTGCTACTCAAAAAGTTAAGGGTGAAGGCCAGAAAAAAAGATTTTCGGGAATGGAAAAAGTTTATTCATAAATCAAAAAACCCGATAAAGAAAGTTAAAATAGGCATTGTGGGGAAATACTTTAATTCTGGGGACTTTGTGCTGACGGATTCCTATCTCTCTGTTTTAGAAGCAGTAAAACATGCCGCCTGGTCTTTAAGGGTGAATCCTGAAATAACGTGGTTGAATGCCGAGAGTTACGAAAATGATTCCTCGGCCTTGGAAGAGTTAAAAAACTTTGACGGGATTATCGTACCCGGCGGATTCGGCAAAAGGGGAGTCGAAGGAAAGATTGCTGCCATCAAATATGTGCGCGAGAACAACATACCATTTCTGGGTCTGTGTTATGGTTTACAGCTTGCAGTTGTTGAATTTGCCAGAAATGTCTGTGGCTTGGAAGATGCCCACACGACTGAAGTTAATCCTAACACTTCAAAACCGGTAATATGCACGATGCCGGATCAACTGGCGAATATTAAAGAAAAAATAATGGGCGGCTCTATGCGCCTTGGGGCGTATAGCTGTAAATTACATCCTAAATCTACAAGTTATAAACTTTATTCTTCAAACCACAAACTAACTCCTAATTTCCTGATTAGCGAACGCCATCGCCATCGCTATGAAGTGAACAACAACTATCGTTTGCGTTTTGAAAAAAACGGGATGCTGATAGCCGGAGTTGACTCTCAAAGAAAACTGATTGAAATAATAGAAATTCCTAACCATAAATTTTTTGTCGCTACTCAATTTCACCCTGAATTTAAATCCCGGCCACTAAGCCCGCATCCGCTGTTTGTGGGCTTGCTCAAAGCCTCTGTTTAATGTATTACTATCTTATTATTTAAGTAAGGTCTTTGACATTGGAAGATAAAGCTTACGACGTCATTATTATTGGCGCCGGAGTGGTTGGCTGCGCTATTGTCAGGGAGATATCTATCAGATATCCGAGTCATAAAATTATTGTTATTGAAAAGTTGAAAGACGTTGGTCTTGAGACTAGTCGGTTCAACAGCGGAGTTCTTCATTCCGGTTTTCACCAGAACCCCAAGTTCTTAAAGTCGCGACTTGCCAGAGAGGGGAGCCGAATTGCGGTTGATTATATGACAAGCAAGGGACTGTCTATTTTGAGATGCGGAATGTTGATAGCGTTATCAGGTCAAAGTATTGTCGGCGCGCTAGAAGAGATTCCCTCGTTAATGAATATGGCAAAAAGGGGTTTTAACAAGGACCTGAAAGTTAAGTTTTTGACTTCATTTGGTGTTAAAAAATTAGAGCCGAATCTGAAATCATGGGGCGGAATTTTTATTCCGGAAGTCGCTGTTATTAATCCCATTCATTTTGTCGGAGCGTTGTTTAGCGACGCTTTGGAGAACGGCGTTAGTTTCAGATTTAATTCTAGTGTTACGGGAATAGAGGTTTTGGCTGACTCGTATTTAGTTCACACTAGCGTGGGTTGCGTTTCTAGTAAAGTTATTATTAATGCTGCCGGACTTTATGCTGACGAAGTATCAGATATGGCCGGTATTAGCGGTTATAAATTATATCCTTGGCGAGGGGAATACTATGAGGTTGTCGGCGCTAAGAGGGAACTCATAAAACGGCTGGTTTATCCGGTACATTCTCATCACTATTCCGGCAAGGGCATTCACTTTAGTCCCAGGGTTGATGGCAGGTTGTTTTTAGGTCCCAATGCCCGTCTTGTCCCATCAAAAAGTTATTATCTGGAGGATAAGACTGACGTCAACATTTTTGCTGGTCATGTCAGGCGTTTTTGCCCCGATATAAAAAGTTGCGATTTGAGGTGGGCCTATTCTGGAATAAGGCCGACGCTTTCAAATGTTCCGGGAGAATTGGACTTTGTAATAAAAGTTGACAGATTAAAACCGAAACTAATTAACTTGATAGGAATTGATTCGCCAGGCCTGTCGGCAAGCATGGCTATAGCTAGGTATGTCTGTGATCTTTTAGGTTGACAAACTCTGATTACTTTAGTAAGTTGTTTCCACAGTTTGTTATTTGAAAAAGAGGTGAAAATGAGGAAAGTAGCAAAAGTAGATTTAGTTATTGTGGGACTATGTGGTGTGATTATTCTCGCCTCCATTTTTTATTTGTTACCAAAGACGGTGGTGGTGACGGAAAACGAACCGATTTTTGTTCAAGAAGTTGAAAAAGAAGTTCAGGTACAAGAAACCGTCATTCAAGAAACCAATCTTGAGCGAGCCAAAAGACTTCTTGTCGAAGATAAGCGATATAAACATTCGGTGAAGGAATTAGAACAAAAAGCAAGAGATAAGGGATGGAACATTAGTAAGGCAATATGGACGAAAAACAAGGACTATGTTTTTTTTCTTGAAAAACTTTTATCGGTAAAAGAAACCGTAAATACAAACGGCGTTGAAATAGTCGCCAGTAATTATTTTTCTGTTGGCCCTGGCTATGTTTATGTTGACACAGAGGCCAGCATTGAAGAGATACTGGTTTTTCTCAAGAAGTAGTTGGGGGGGTATTGTGCCCCCTTTTTTGTTTTGTTAAGATTTAGTACATGAATACAACACTCATTCTAGTTATTATTTTGGTCGTTGTCGGTCTTTGGTTGGCTGGTGCTTTCAATATGCTTGTTCGTACGAGAAATAGGATGAAAGAATCGTGGGCGGATATTGATGTACAGTTAAAGAGGCGATATGACCTTATCCCGAATCTCGTAGAGTCGGTAAAGGGTTACGCCGCGCACGAGAGAGAAGTTCTTGAGAATGTCACCAAAGCCCGTTCGGCGGCAATGAACGCGGAGCAGGGCGGGGATGTAAAGGCAATGGCGCAGGCCGAGAATATGCTCTCCGGCACACTCAAAAGTTTATTTGCTTTGTCCGAGGCCTATCCGCAGTTGAGGGCCGTTGAAAGTTTTACGAGGCTCCAAGACGAACTCTCTGATACCGAAAACAAGATTCAAGCCGCCCGCAGGTTTTATAATGGTAACGTGATGACTCTTAATACTAAAGTAGAGCAATTTCCGACAAACATCGTTGCCAATATGTTCGGATTCAAAAAAGAAGAATTTTTTGAACTGGAAAACGAAACTCAAAGAGAAAATGTAAGAGTTTCGTTTTAGTATAGAGTAGTGAGATATGAGTATTGAGATTTTGGGGAGGTCTGTATATGCACGCATATAAAGAATTAATTGTTTGGCAAAAATCAATGTAGTTAGCAAAATTGGTCTATGAGTTGACTAATAGATTTCCCTCTCATGAGCTATACGGTCTATGTTCTCAGATGAGACGATGTTCGGTTTCTATCCCATCCAACATAGCCGAAGGATCGGACAGCAGTGCAATCTGTCCTTGGATTAGTTGATGAGGCGCAGAAGATGCTTTATCATTTGGTCAAAAAATTTAGAGAAGAAAATAATTAGGTTTCGTATCTCAATACTATGTACTCAAATCTCTATACTCACAAGGATTCAAATATCCGCAAGACGTGGTTGCTAATGACCGTGTTTTGACTAACAGAGATTGACTTATGACCAGATTTAGATTAAAATTTAAGTAATGAAAAAATCAAAAATTACCCATAAAATATACCAATATACAGCCGTATTTGAGTCAGATAGAAAAGCGGGCGGTTTTACCGTGACTATTCCTGCTCTTCCCGGGTGTATTTCTGAAGGAGATAATTTTGAACACGCTTTAAAAAACATACAAGAAGCGGCTAGTTTATATATTGAGGTAATGCAGAGCAAAGATTTTAAAATGCCAATGGAAGAAAGAGGAGTTGTTATAGCTCCTGTCGAAATAAGAGTGTAGGTCATATTATTAATGCCAAAACTACCTGCCCTTAAACCAAGAGAGGTTATAAAAGCTCTTGAAGGGGCGGGTTTTGCATTTATACGCCAAAAAGGCAGTCACCGCATTTATGTAAAAAGAAATTTAGGAATTACGGTCCCTTATCATAATAAGGACTTAAAAGTCGGCACGTTACGGCACATAATAAAACAATCAGGATTAGAGGTTAGAGAATTTCTAAAATTAACTTAGAATGGTTAATCTCTATACTCATAAAGATTCTAATATCCGCAAGACGTGGTTGCTGATGACCGTGTTTTTCATTTTGATAATCCTTATTGGTTGGCTGTTCGGGTATATATATAATTCGCCCGAAATTTTATATTTTGCGGTGGGGTTGAGTTTGTTTATGAATTTTTTTGCTTATTGGTATTCCGACAAAGTCGCTTTGGCGATGTCTGGCGCTAAACCGGCGTCCCGCGAGGTCCATCTTGAACTTTTTCGCACAATTGAGAACTTATCCATTACTGCCGGCTTGCCTATGCCCAGGGTTTATGTGATGTACAGCGGCCAGATAAATGCTTTTGCTACGGGCAGAGACCCAAAACATGCCGCTGTTGCCGTTACCGAAGGCGCACTGGCAAAATTGAATAAAAATGAGCTTGAAGGGGTACTAGCCCATGAGCTTTCTCATATCGACAATCGAGATATTCTCATTTCAACTGTCGTAGTTGTTCTCGCTGGCCTTATTGCCATGTTAGCTGATTGGTTTTTGAGGATGAGTATTTGGGGAAATTTAAGTCGCGACAACGACAATAAGCAGGGCGGGGCGATTATTTTAATATTAGGTCTTGTCGTGGCGATACTTATGCCGCTGATCGCGACAATAATTCGTTTAGCTGTTTCACGAAAAAGAGAATTTCTTGCTGACGCATCCGGCGCTTTGCTTACACGCTATCCCGAAGGGCTTGCCAACGCACTTGAAAAAATTGCTCATGACGAAACGCCTATGCGCTACGCTCACAACGGTATGGCGCACCTCTTCATCTCCAACCCATTTAAGGGCAGGCAAAAAACAAATTGGTTTGCCCGACTATTTTTAACACATCCGCCTGTTGAAGAACGGATTCGCATCTTGCGCGGAATGGAGTTTTAGGGTATAGTCTGGAGCAGATCATTGAAGATTGAGAGAAAAAATGACCGGGACCTTTTCAGTAGAAGTTCTTCGGAAGGGAGTTGAAGAACGAGATATAGATGCCATTAACTCTTTAGTGGCCCAGCTTTTGGGGAAAGTTAAGAAGGGCAATAAACGAAGCAGCCAAAATCGTCGGACTGTCACATTGCTTCAAGAAGTTGCTGCAATAATGGTTGTAAGGAATGGTGGTAGTATTGTTGGACTAGGAATTTTTAGTGAAAAACCCACTCTAACTCATAAGGTTGGCTGGATTGATGATCTTGTGGTCGATGAAAACTTTAGGCGAAGAGGAGTTGGCGAGGCCTTGATTAAGGCCATGATTGAAGCCGGAAAGGACAGAGGGTTGGAACGGCTTAACTGCACCTGTAGACCCGAGAAAGTACCGGCAAATAACCTATGCCTTAAAGTCGGTTTTAAATTTATCGGCACGATAAACGGTACCAATTTTCATACATTTGAATATGGCAGCTAAGAGACAGCTAAGAGGCAGAAAGCCTCTTTTTAGATGTTTGAAAAAAGATGATATTGGGTTTAAAATAAAGTGGACTTGGCGATTGGTGAGATGATTGAGTGGTTGAAGAATCCTCGATAATTATAATTTTTCTTAGCGCGGAGGCGTGGCCGAGTGGTTGAAGGCACCGGTTTGGAGTACCGGCATAGGGGAAATCCTATCAGAGGTTCGAATCCTCTCGCCTCCGCGCTGTGAAAAATTAATTATCAGGATGGCGAAGACCGCCCGAACTATTTTGGAGGTAGACCATGTTAAGGAACTTTTCAATGAACATTTCTAAAAACAATCAAATTTATTTGTTATTGATTCTAATGGCGGTGCTTTCAATTTCAAATTATTCAAGCAACTCAAAAATCAAAAAAGAAATCATTGCGATTAAAGAAGAATTAGACCTGAAATACGGTAAACTCTATGAAGGCTTAGACTCAAAAATAGAGTCATCAGAAAACAAAATACTGAAACTTAAAGAAGAAGGATTTATAGAAAAAGAAGAGTTTTCGGATATAGCTAAAAAAATTAGGCTGGCCACTGTCTTGATCTCAAATAGTGAAGAAATTGATAAATTCTCTATTTCAGGAAATATTCTTTTGATAAAAGAGGGAATTCCTTTTGAAGGTGTCGGCACCGGCTTTTTTATAAACCAAGAGGGCTATATTGCCACCGCTAAACATGTTATTGACACTATCGGCAATAAAGAAATATTTATAAAAACATTCAATAACAAAAAATACCGGGCAAATTTTGTCAAAGCCGACCAAAACTCTGATACCGCCATTCTAAAAACCCATGATAAAAGCCCGGCCTATGTTCAACTCGGCTACTATGATAATCTTGGAGTTGGAGAAGAAATTGGTTTTATTGGTTTTTCTTTGAATACCGGCATTGCCAGTCAGCTAATTCACCGAGGAGTAGTATCAGCAAAAGGAACAGATAATAACGGCTCGAAAATATTTACTATTAATGCTTTTGTAAATAGGGGAAACAGCGGCGGTCCGGTGTTTTCAGCGAAAACCGGCAGGGTTCTTGGAATAATAAGCGCCAGACAAAGAGATATTTCCAGCGAAAAATTTATTTCTCTGCCGCCTAATTATCAATCCGGTTTAATCCTTGGAAACATCGACCCCTTAAAATTAAATATCCAGCTTTATAATGAGACTCTAAAAATTGTCGGCGACGTATCGCAGGTTGGAATAGGAATAGTTTATTCAGCAGATGAGTTGAGAGAGATAATGAAATAAAGGAAGGGTCGGATAATGGAAATTACTGGAATTTTAAATGCCTACTAAATAGGCATTTAAAAGATCTAATATTTAAACAACCGCAGCTTCTCCCAACTCTTCAGCCGTTATTACAATATCTTCATTTCTTGTTTCAACCACAAATCTGGATCCACGATTCCATTGTATGGTAACGGGTACTTTTACCAGCTTATCTACTGTTCTCTTCAAAAATCTGGCGCCATATTCAAGACTGAATCCTTTTTGAGACAATAAGCCTACAGCTTCTTCGTATATTAACTCTTTTCCGCTTAATAACATAACTCTGCGTATTTCCTCAAGGTACATCTTGGCTATTTGTTGTATTTCTATTGCAGTTAACGGCGAAAATACAATTACCTCATCTATTCTGTTTCTGAATTCTGACGGAAATCTGGTTTTAAATTCTTTTATTACCAAAGAGGCGACAAGGTTGACAGCTTCTTTTGAAAGTCCAAATCCCATAGGATTGGTTAATCTTTTGAAATTTTCAGATCCAAGATTGGAGGTCATAACTATAATGGCATCGCTTAAATAAACCCTTTTGCCATGACCGTCTGTTATCCATCCTTCGTCAAACGCCTGCAAAAATAAATTGAGTATATTTGGATGAGCTTTTTCTATTTCATCAAGCAGAACAACCGAATATGGATTATCGCGCAGTTGGTTAGTAAGTATGCCTCCTTGATCTGATCCGGAAAAACCTTTAGACATGCCGATAAGCTTATCTATTCCGGTAACATCACTTTGGTATTCGGACATGTCAATTCTTATCATTCTCTTATCGTCGCCGAAGAAATACTCTGCCAAAGCTTTGGCTAATTCTGTTTTTCCGACTCCAGTGGGTCCAAGAAAGAGCAAAACTCCGTCCGGACGATCGTGGTTTCTTTTTAAGGGCCCCTTGTTTAATTTTACTGTTTTAGCTGTTGCTTCTATGGCTGTTCTTTGGCCAATAACTCTTTTGCTTAGTTTTATCTCGAGATCAGATAGTTTCTGAACGATATCTCTGGAAACCATTTCTTTGGGGATTCTGGCCGATCCAGAAATTACTTCAACAACGTCAGCGGCAGTGACTTCCCGTTTGCCTTCGATCTCGACTTTTACAGAAGCAGTATCAAGCCAGCCGATTACTTTGTCAGGCAGGCGTAAATGTTTCATGTAACGGGGCGCCAGATCCATCGCCATATTGATAGCGCTATCCGCTATTCTTACTGAATAATTTCTTTCAATTCGCTGTTTTGTCAAGCGTAAGATATCCCTTGTCTGTTCCAGCGTCGGTTCTTCTATGTGAACTATCCTGAATCTTCTTGACAGAGCCTCATCTCGAGCAATATATGATTTATATTCGCTTAGCGTAGTTGATCCTATAACTCTTATTTCGCCTCTTGACAACCCTTTCTTGATCGCATCAGCCGCATCTAGTGGCGCGGCAAGAGCCGAACCGGCTCCAACTATTGTGTGGAATTCATCAATAAATAAAATTAATTCAGGATGTTCTCGGACTTCTCTGAATATGTTTTGCACTCTTTCTTCAAACATGCCTCTAAGCATTGTACCCGCCACTAATCCGTTCATCTGAAGGTTGACAATTTGGCAACAGTGCAACCTAATGGGAACTTTTTCCTGTTCAAGCTCAATTAATCTGGCCAACCCTTCAGCGACTGCCGTTTTACCAACACCCGGCTCGCCAACTATCAAAACCGAATTTGGCCTTTCGATGTGGCACAAAATTTCCATAACCTGCATTATCTCTCGGTCTCTGAAGAACACAGGCGGCAACTTGTCTTGATGAGCGAGCTGGTTTAAATTGACGCCAAAGTGTTTCAGGAAAGGCGGCAGTTCAAATCTCTCTTTCAAACGCGCCTCTCTCTCCTTGAAGATTTTAACGTGTTTTAAAATTGCGCCAGTGACTGCTTTTGGCTCAACTCCTTGTTCTTTAATAAGAGAAATTGCCACGCTGTTGGTTTCTTCAAAAATAATCAGCAAGATGTCTATCAACTCAACTGTTGTACGGGTGTTTTTGTTTGCATTCACAAGTGCAAGATTCATCATCACTTGGGTAGAGGGGGATACTTCCAGCGCGTATCCATTATCGCCAGCCATTGTGCGTAAATGTCTTCCCAGATTTTTTATAAAATCAACAAGTTTAAGACCGGACTCTCCTATTATCTTTGAGAAAAAATTCCATTCGATTTGCGCTATTGCAAGCAACAGGTGTTCGTTGCACAAAAAGGCGTGCTTTCCGTTTGAAGCCTCAACAATGGCCCTATCTATTACTCTTTTGACTGGTTCTGATATTTTGTCTTTGGGGATCCCGATTTTGTCTAACATCCCCGGCCTTTTTAAGGTACAGATTACAGATGAGTTTGATTGTATGCCAAACTATCTGATTAGTAAACCAGGCAAAAATCAGGAGTTGTTTTTATCTTGCTCTTGTGGATAACCGACATTGAATGTCGGTTATCCACAAGAAACAGATTTTTTAAATATGCTGCTTGCAATATTGTTTCAATCAGTTAAGCTATAATCCAAAGCACTTTAATAGCGGGGACAAAGTTGAGACGAGCGAATGCTTGGGTTTGGGATCTAGATGATACTATTAAACTTACTGTTCACGATTATGCTGAACCCATACTCGACGCCTGTCGGCTTATAATAAGAACATTAAAGGGGTCAGCTCCTCATGTTACCTCGGTTATCAATTTAGAGAATGAGGTTGACAAAAGAAGGGTGGAAGAAATTAACCCATCTACCGGAAAGCAGTTCAAGTGGACCATGGAGCGGTTTCCTGGTTCTCTTGTTGAAACATATAGAATACTTTGTTTGAAAGCTGGCAAAGAGCCACAAACTGCAATTGAGCAGGAACTTTATGAAATTGGTCTTCAAGCATTTGACCCAAGTCATTACAAAGAAGATATTTTTCCCGACGCTATTTCCGTTTTGGAATTTCTAAAGTCTAAAGGCGATCAAATCCTCCTGCTTACTAAAGGAGATAAAAAAATTCAGGGACCAAAATTTGCTGTTCTAGATGCTGGCAAGCGTTTCGCCCGAGTCCGGGTGGTAGCAGACAAAACTCCTGAAATATTTTGCGAGATGGCGCGGGGCTTTGGAGGATACAGACTTTTCAGTGTAGGCGACAATTACGACAGCGATATTGCCCCTGCTCTTAAGGCTGGATATTGCCAGGGTATTTGGATACCTCTTGTTGAGACATGGGATACGGTTGGTAGAATTGCAGAAATTCGTGCCAGGGTTGACTGGTCACGATGTATTGAGCTACGCTTGCTCCGAGAACTCGTTGAAAGATACGACGAAATAACGAGAGGAGCACAATGAGGGCTATCAGCAGAATTATTCCTGCGCAAAACACCTCCGCCAGTTGGCGGATTTTTTACTTTATCTGTGGATAATCGACTTCGCAAGTCGATTATCCACAGGGGGACTAGTAATAGTTGACGACCTGCGAAAATAGTCATACTTTAAGCATAATTTAGTTCGTTGATAATGAGGAAGGGCCATGAAAAACAGATGCGTTTTTTCGATTTTATTGTTGGTTGTTGGTTGTTGGTTGTTGGTTGTTGGCTCTGCCGAGGCGCAATTCGGACCAAATAATGTCCGCTATAGGCAGTTGGATCAGTTCTATGAATCATATCGGTTTGACGTTTGGCATAATCTCGATACCGATGACCCGGTTCAGAAGAAATATCTGGAGATGGTTATTGCCAATCTGGAAAATGCGCGCGATTGGATGGGCAGTCAGCAGATTTATAATCATACGATAGAAAAAAGAGTCCCAATTTTCCTATACAAAACCCATACTGATATGGAATCAAGTAACCTTGTCGGCGGTTTCCTGCCTGAAGGGGTTGGCGCCTTTGTCGAAGGCGGAAGAAGTCGAGAGGTGCTTAAAGCCGATTTTTCTAAACCGCTTAGTCGAGCTATCGGTGTTCACGAACTGGCTCATGAGTTCCAGTACGATATTTTAAATCCCGGTATTATTGAACGTCTAATTAATCGTCGGCCTTTGTGGTTTATCGAAGGCGGAGCCGAATTCATAGCTGGTTTGTACGAACCCCATACTCGCGGTGACATTAGAAGAGATGACCAGAGAATTATTTCTTCCGACAGGCATTTTATTCCCACATGGGGAGCTCTTAATCGAGGGCGAGTTGATCGTTATTCAGGCGGAGCGATGGTTTTTGAATTTCTTGAAGAAAAATTTAACGCTGGGGTGGCGTTTCAGGTTCAGGGACTTAAGCAGAGCAAAGTTGAACTCGGTGAGTTGATATATGATCTTACTAGAGGCGAACTCGGGAATCCGGATGTTAATTCTGAAAAATTCGATCAGGCGATTACCAGATTTTGGACGGACAAGTACGAAGATGAAGTCGGTGATCAGCCAAAGCCCAATGATGAAAATGATAATTTTGATAGGCGCCTGATTATGCCATGGAATCATTCAGCCCCGATGAATTCGCCGGTGCTTTCCCCGGATGGCACGCAATTGGCGGCGTTTACCATCCTCAAGTATGGCGTAGCTTTGGTAAAGTATGAGATACCCAAAGAAAAAGTTTATATTTCAAAAGAAGAACGGGAAAAATTAGGAAATGGTAACCGGGCTTTTGGCCCGAACGGTTCAGGAGAATTAGTGAATCTTACGCCGCAGCTTCCTCCTGTACCATGGGAATATCTTATTTCCCAAGGGTTTGAGACGTGGCCGTTTAACGGTTCAGATTTGAATTGGTGGCAGGAATCCGGCTGGATGGCAAAAGTCAAAGATGCCGATCGCGTTCTGGAGCAACGCAAGCAGGAGTTTGCAAAATTTAAAGAAACGTCTCAAAAAGAGAAAATCGAGAGCTATGTCCAAAAGGCCGCGGTTTTTGAAAAAGAAATAAAGAAAATCGAAAAAGAACTTGTGGACTTAAAACGCACGCCGAATGTAAGCAAGATTGTATTTTTTGCCAGGATAAACAGAGATCACGCTTTAGTAGTTATTGACGCTGAAACGGGAAAGATATCAAGAAAAATAGAACTGCCGCTTGATCAGGCGTTTTCGCCGTCATTCAGTCCCGACGGGAATTGGGTTTATTTCTCCGCGGCGGAGAATATCGCTCGTGATATTTGGGTAGTTTATGTCGGTAATCCAAATACGGTTCAAATCCAGAGAATCACCAATAATAAAAACTTTGCCACCGCGCCGTCGGTTTCACCCGACGGGACAAAAGTTGTTTATGTTGATCAGGACGATGACTTTCAGCATCTCTTTCTGCATTATCTGGGAGAAGGGCGGGAGGAACAGATTACATTCGGTAAGTTTAATGACGGTTGGCCGAGTTGGTCAGATGACGGTTCAACAATTGTCTATGCTTCAGACGAGGCTAACGGCATCTGGAATCTGTATACCCTTGATCTAACCACACGGACAGTTCGCCAATGGACAGAACTACCCTGGGGCGTAAAAACACCTATTTTTGCAAAGGAAACTCTCGACACTATCTACTATGTGTCGCCTTTGGAAGACGCTCAAAGCGGCGGTGTGTATGATAAAATCTTTGAAGCAAAATTGAAAAAACCAATACGGGAGTATGCGGTTAAAAATACCGGACCAGCCGGAGAAAATATTTTTAATCCTTCCCGAGATCTGTTTAAATTTGAGCTTGACGAAAATCAGCTTTTGAATCCGATACCAGCACCGGAAAAGTGGAGTTGCAGCAAAGGTAGAGTTGACTTTGGCGTTAGCACTTATTGGGGAATGTTCGGCCAGAGTTATTTTAGGTGCTCCAACCTTCTTGAGACAAAACAGCATTCGGCTCTGTTTCTTTCCCGAGGCTATTTCAGGATCCTGGATTATTCTTACAGCAATCAGGAAAAACGGACGAGTTGGCGCTGGGGAGCTCATCAATATCAGATGCCTTACTATTATCAGTTTTATGATGTTGTTAATCGTTATCCTGCTCAATTTATTCTTAACAATACTTGGATAACAGAGTCGTCTTTTGACTTTCACACTGAATACCCCTGGAACAAATTCAACCGCCTGGAATTTTTTTCTAGCTTGCGGCATCGCTCATTCAACCTGTTGGGATATAAGGTCGGGGATTTGAACGAAGAGCTGTTTAAAGATAATCCTAATTTTACCGATCAAGATATTCAGATGTATAAATTTTTGAGAAATTCCGCGGGTTCAAATTTTGTTTTCGGCGCGGCATTAGTCCGGGATACCGTTTTAGGGTCTTATAGCACGGGTTTTCCGCCTTATATTCCCGCTCCTTTTCACGGCAACGCTCTTCGAGTTCAAGTTGAGTTAGCGCCGCCGTTAGGCGAGGAATTCCAGGGCTATGCATCTGTAAATGTTGCCGCCAGAACTTATCGCCATCTTGGTTCAAGTTCTCTGTTCGCCGGTCGGATTGACTTGATGACAACTACCAGAGCCAATGGCGACTTTATGCTTCTTTGCGGACCGGAATACGGCCGAGGTTGTGAATATGGGAGCATAGCCGGAAATCAGGTTGCTTATGCCAGCGCAGAATTAAGATTTCCGATACCGGGAACATATCTGTTGGGTATGCCGGTGAGAGGACTGCTTTTTGACGATTTGGCGGCAGTAAAATTCAGCGGTGAAAGATTTCCGGCTCAAAAGTTTAATATTCCCGGCCTGGGGCTTCAGTATATTATTCCGTTCATAGGATTTCCGGCTCAAAATATCTGGCGATTGGAAAATGGCAAATTGAAGCCGAGTTTCTATATTACTCTTAATTGGTAGACTGAAGATAAAACATTGACTAGTAATCATTCCCTCGCTCCTTGCGAGGGAGTTTTATTTGTTGTAGAGTTGGGGAAAGTTCATTTACAGCAAGGACTGATGATGAAAAAAGGTCTTATTTCGGCGTTTATTGTCTTTTGTCTCTGTCCGCATCTCGCTCGAGCTGATACAGACCCATTTCCGGCAAATTGTTCTATACCGGCTCCTGATATCAGTGGTTGGACAGTTGTTCAGACGTCGCGTGTTGAATTTCGTATTTCTGATGAGACCGCTGCTTATCTGGGCCTAGATGTTGAATATATGAGATATCGCAACCCTGCCGATCCCGGAGAGTTTGTACAAATTATTAGTCGTCATGTGCCTGGAATTTTTTCAGAGCAGAGACCGACAGATGAAAGGTTGTTTTCTCAAGCAGTAGCAATTTACTATACTCAAAAAGATCGGGAAGATTTTTTTAGCGAGATCGCAAAAAAGACGGATCCGATACTCTATCTTCATTGGCGGACTAAAGAAAATTCTCGTACCGGGAGAGATATGAAAGACGGCGATACGAATATTTGGTTTCTGCAGTCAAGCGGAAAATGTTTGACTGCCCAAAATGAACGGGTAGGGGTTCAGTTTGTGACTGAAAACGTTGATAACGGAAAGCTGCGCAATGTTTCTGTTGGTGTAAAGTATCAAGTTGGCGACGCATACCACATTCTCAAAATTGACCGCCGCGATCTATTGCGGTTGCGGTTAATGAAAGGAGAGAAGTGAAATGGCTAAAAACAGGATTGTCGCAGCGGTTATTTTGTTTAGCGTTTTTCTTGCCGGTTGCGCCGGAAAGCGAATCAACATTGATCCCAGCAATCCGGTTTATAAACCGAAGAATGATTTTCAAAAGAACTACGGTTTTCTCATTACTCCGGACGAGAAGAAAATAGGATATACTCTCGAGGATTATCCGGATCTGTCCGAACCCATCAGACCCTTTGATAAGATTGATACGCTGGGAGAGTTTCGAAGATTTGAAGAACACTTTTGGAAAATAAGAGATGCTAACCCGAATGTTCCCGGAAACGAATTCAAGGAGTTGATTGACGGTCGAATCCGAGATATTGAAAACGAGATTTTCTTTAGGGACATTGATATTCCCGGTACGAGGTTTGACAGCAACGGCGGCCTGAAGAGCGATTTAGCTCACGTATATCTTCTGTGGGGCGCTCCTACTCCTCGCAATAAGGCCAAGCTCTCCGAAAGCAACTACCGCACCGAATTGATGGTTTGGTATTATTTTTACAACAACAGACCCATTTTCAGATTTCTTTTTTACGATAATTACGGCCTGTGGCGGTTATTTAAAAATTACGCACCCGCACTTCGTTATGAAGATCTTTTTAATCCATTGATTTCTCCGCTTAGACAAATTAGCAACAGGATGGCAACTACTATAGAAGAATTAATCGAGATTTGGCAGGAACTTGAACGCGATGATGTCGGATGGATATTCAGAAATGCTTTGTTTGAGTTTTCATCCTATACCGATTGGGTGATAGAAGGCGGGAATAACAAAGATAAATTCGGCGCGCTTGATCCGCCTGAACCGGCGGCGCTGACGGCGAAACGATTCAAGCCCATCATTTTGGGACAACCGGGTGATCTTACGGGAAGAGAGTTTCTAAGTAGTTCTTATGACTCGTTTATTCCTGCAAAACTGGACATTATCCACAAGGGCCGCCCTTCTTTTGCTCTTTATGTTGACTATAAGGACGTCGATTGGGAAGTAAAGAAGGAAACCGCAGAGACCATTCTAGACATCAGGATTAGTTTCCAGCATAAAGCAAATAAAAAGATTGAAGAATTTGCGGTGAGATTGCCGATACAAAAACCCCTTGAAGAAGTGGAAAGAAAAAGAAAAGGGGTTCTTGTTAACGGTGTTTTAACCCGCGTTGTTATAGAGATTCGCCTCGACGATGTTCCGAATTTTGCTCGCACAGACAAACCTGAACACACTCTTCGTCAGCTTATTGATAACCTTGAACTCGGCGATTATGTCGTGAACGCGGATCTTCGGCACGCAGTTACCAAAAAATACAACACTTGGCATGAAGAGATAATAATTAAGTAATGTTAAAGATTTAAAAGTTCCCATTTTTGGGAATTTTTTACGGCTTCCCATCCCTTTATTTCTGATTTTAATACGTTATAATTTGTTTATTCATAAGCAACCGTAATTTATGGCAGACAATATCTCTAAAATTAAGGACCGCTTAAGTGTTGTGGATGTAGTTTCCGGCTATTTAAAATTGAATAAAGCCGGGGTAAATTTCAAAGCTCCTTGTCCTTTTCACAACGAGAAAACACCGTCGTTCTTCGTATCTCCCGAACGTCAAACATGGAAGTGTTTCGGATGCTCAAAAGGGGGTTCGATTTTCGACTTTATAATGGAGATGGAGGGCGTTGAATTTTCAGAGGCCTTGAGGATACTTGCTGCGAAGGCAGGAATTGAGCTGGAAGAATTTGATTCTATCGTCAAAGACGTAAAAGACCGATTGTATCAAGTGTGTGAAGCCTCTACTCGTTTTTTTGAGAAACAGCTAAAACACTCTGATACCGGAAAACGTGCTCTTGAATATTTACAAAACAGGGGATTGTTAATTGAGACCGCAGATAAATTTCGTCTTGGTTTTGCGCCCGACACTTGGGATGCCTTAACCAAATATTTACGCAACTCCGGTTTTTCTGAAAAAGAAATAATTGATGCCGGAGTGGTCGTCAAACATCAACCTACAACCTACAACTTACAACCTACAACCTCGATTTACGACAGATTTCGTTCCCGGATTATGTTTCCTATCTCTGACACTAACGGAAGGGTCGTGGGATTTACCGGTCGGATTTTCGAAGACGAAAATCCGCGTGGACAGACGCGGACTGGAACGCGGAACGACGCGGAAAAAAGTCAGCGTAATTCTGCGTCAAGTCAGCGACATTCCGCGGCCGCTGTGGTAGCAGCGGCAAAATACATAAACACGCCGCAGACGCTCATCTATGATAAGAGCCGGATATTATATGGCCTTAATCATTCGCGAGGCGATATTAGAAAGAAAGATAAATGTCTTTTAGTGGAAGGCAATATGGATGTAATCATGTCTTATCAAGCTGGAGTAACCAATGTCGTTGCTTCATCGGGTACCGCTCTGACGCCTATGCATCTTACTATGCTTAAAAAAATTACCAACAATCTTGATTTTTGTTTTGATACAGATTCTGCCGGAGCAATGGCGACGAAAAGGGGCATTGGCATGGCGTTAAACCAAAACTTTAACGTAAAGATTGTTCCGCTTGATGACCCCGAAAGACAAGCCAACGGGGCAGGCAGAGAGTGCAAAGATCCGGCCGATTATGTTAAAAAATACGGCAAAAAATGGGAAGAGGTTGTATCATCAGCTCAACCGATAATGGAATTTTATTTCAACAAAGCAAAAGAAGGTTTCATTCCCGAATCGGCTGAAAGCAAAAAAGGTCTTATTTCCGTTGTCGCCCCTTTTGTTAAACGTCTCTCAAGCCGGGTGGAAAGAGCTCATTGGATAAGCCAGCTTGCTTTTCTTATGCGCGCTAAAGAAGATGCGGTTGAGAGTGATATTTTGTCTGCTCCTGACGATTTGAATATTTATGGGAATGTATCTGGTCTTGTGTCCAATTCCGGACCGGAAAAAGTTTATAGCAATCCGGAGAAAACAGAAACACCGGATGTGCTTAGTGAAGCATTGCTGTCTTTGGCAATAAAGAAACCGATGCTTTTTAGAGAGGAGATCCTGTCATTTGACCGTCAATTCCTAAACCCATTCACATCTCAAGTATTTGCCGGGTTATCCAAAGAAAATTTAGACGAATTTAATTTTAGCAACTTTATTAAAAAATTCGATTCAAACCAGTCATTAGACCTTGAATTCGCTTATCTAAGAGCTCAATCGTTGTGGGATAATTTCGAAGACAGCGAATTAAAGATAGAATTTTCCAGTATATTTAATAAATTAAGACAAAAAGCTATTCACCTGCGCTTAATTAATTTGGAATATGACATGAGATCGGCAGAAAACGCAAAAGACAAAGACAAGATTGCTGTTCTTGCCGGACAATTTAATGAGTTGACGCAAACGCTGGCAGAAATACACAACCTTTAATTTTTTTAGACAAATTCTAAATGACAAAACAAAAAAAACGAGCTAAGCCAAAAAATAAAAAAGTAATCAAAAGGATAGCCAAGAAAAAGACATCAAAAACCAGAAAAAAGCCGGTAAAAAAAGTCAGATCGAAAAGGAAAATAAGCAAAAGAATAACCTCAAAAAAGAAGGGCATTTTAAGCGAGAGCGCAACCTTGTCTTTGATAGAAAAAGGTCGGCACAGGGGATTTGTGACCCAATCCGAAGTTTTAAACGCTTTTCCGGACGTTGAAAAAGACATTAAGGGTTTGGAGATGCTTTACGAGCGTCTTGAATCCGCCAACATTAATATAATTGAATCAGGCCGGGTTTTTGAAGAAGAAAAGAATAAAGAGTATGAAGAGAAAAAAAGAATAGAAACTGAATTTGGCGAAACTGCATCGGATTCTGTACAGATGTATCTCAAAGAAATAGGGCAGTATCCTTTGTTGGTCGGAGATGAAGAAATAGAGCTTGCCAAAAGAATAGAAAAAGGAGATGAGGCGGCTAGGCAAAAACTAGCGCTGTCAAATCTGCGTCTGGTTGTATCAATAGCAAAGAAATATGTGGGCCGTTCTCCTAACCTCACACTGCTTGATTTGATACAGGAGGGGAATATCGGATTGTTTAAGGCTGTTGAAAAATTTGACTATAAGAAGGGTTTTAAATTTTCCACTTATGCAACTTGGTGGATACGCCAGGCGATTACTCGTGCGCTTGCCGACCAGGGCAGGACCATCCGCATACCGGTGCACATGGTGGAGACGATAAATAAATACCAGCAGGTGGTTCGCCGCCTTGTTCAGGATTTGGGCAGAGATCCTTTACCGGAAGAAATTGCGTCAGAAATGGGTATTGAAGTGGAGAAAATAAGGCATATCCAGAAGATATCTCAAGAGACGATTTCTCTTGAAGCGCCGGTAGGCGAAGATGACGACAGCGACAGCGCTCTTGAAAGTTTTATTCCCGATGAGGATACTATTTCTCCCTCAACATCTGCTGCAAGAAAAATTTTAAAAACATATCTAGGTGAGATAATCAGCGACCTTGCCCCGAGGGAGCAAAAGATACTGGATATGAGGTTCGGGCTTTCCGACGGTGTAACCCACACTCTTGAAGAAGTGGGACAAGTGTTTGCTGTTACAAGGGAACGCATCAGGCAGATAGAAGCGAAATCATTAGAAAAGATTAGGCAACACCACAAATTAGGCAAATTAAAAGGTTACGAATAAAATATAAGTACACAAAAGGCGCCTTTGTGTACTTATATGTACTTTATGTACTTATGTATTTATTCTTTAGTTCGCTTGTATAAATCCGCCTTTGGTGAGATTTTCCTCTATGTTGACGAGGGTGAAATTCTCTAGGGTTCCGTCTATCGAAACTAGCACATATTTTCCTATCAGATCGCTGAAATTGCGCGAGGTTCTTATATAGATCGTTGCACCGTTGTTAACAGCCAGCATTAAATTTCCTTTCGCCTCATCATCAGACGACCACAAAGTTCCTTCGAGCGTATTAAGTGATCCTTCGTTAACGGTGTTATCTAGAACACCCTCCTCAAAAAGCGATTCGAATTTGGGCTTTTGATTCTCGTCGTTTCGGCTAAGCCAAATCAAAGTTATTGCCACAACTCCCGTTAAGACGATATAAGCCACGTTTTTATTATTTATATTCATAGACACATATTATTAGATTATTTGAGTAGGTCAAATTGATAAAAGTAGATAAATGATCTATAGTAAAAATAATTATACATGCTTCCTATAGACATAATTTTAGTAAGACACGGCCAGTCAGAGGGCAACGTTGCTAATAAAGCCAGCCGAAAAGGGGACAACAGTTTCTTTACGCCTGAATTTAGGAACAGGCACAGCCGGACATTTCGCTTGACTGATAAGGGCATTGTTCAAGCCAAAACAGCGGGCGAATGGCTGAAGAAGAATATCCCAATGCCGCTGGACCGTTTTTACGTGTCCGACTACCTTCGAGCCAAAGAAACGGCTGCATATCTTGATCTTCCTAACGCGATATGGCGAGTCGAGTTTCATCTTAGAGAAAGAGACCACGCTTTGATAGATAATTGTCCAGACGATGAAAAGAAAAACCTTTTTGCTTTTGAGCAAAGGCAATATGAAGCAGATCCATTTCTGGCTTATCCTGCCGGAGGCGGCGAAAGTTTGGCTGCGCTTTGTTTGAGACAGAAAACCACAATGATGGCGCATTGGGCCAGAGAATGTTCGGACAAAAGAATTGTCGTTGTTTGTCATGGGCACGTGATAAGAGCTATTCAAATAGAGTTTGAAGATTTAGGACACGACGATTTTATTCGTCTCGACTCTTCAGAAGAGCCGGCGGACAAGATCCGCAACTGTCAGATAATTTGGTACACTCGCCGTGATCCGGATACCCGCGTAATAGAGCCGCATCTGGTTGCCGTTCGTTCGGTTTGCCCATTAGGTCCAAAAGAGATTGTAGAAGATCATGGCTGGAGGAGGATGGAACGCAATCGATACACTAGTCGAGACCTACTGAAAGAAGTGGATCGCTACCCTCGACATATTAGTTAATGTAAACCACGAATCCCATTAGAGGTCTCGCTCGCGACTAGTTTGTGAGGGTTTTAATTCGGGAGCAGAAGAATACGAAACGAACTCTGACTTTGAAGACGAGTCCGTAAATCTAGTTTCTTGGCTCGCTTGGGTGGATAGTTTCAGGAACTATAACTGGTGCAAAACGATACCATGTCCGGATGTCACAATAAGTATGTAAAATATCTATTGTCTTTGATCTAGTGGGTCTTCCGACATTTCGGGTACGGTTCATTAGTTATAAATCTCTACCTTAAATACACCGTTAGGAACCCTGCCTCCTCCAGCATCAGTATATGTATAAGGACTCACCTTCACTAATATTTTGGATTAAAAGATCTACAACGGTCTTTTCTAGATCCGGACCTTCTGAATTTTTCTGCTGACGATTCCAATCTAAAAGGGCTTTCATATCTCCATATCCATGCAAATTAAAGAAATTACCCTCTTCTTGATAAGACCTAAGGATTAGAGCTCTAATTTCTTCCTTACTTAAACCGAGTACCTCTACCCTGGAGAATATCGGAGCACCTCTATCCATTAGCTTCATTAAAAATTTAGTATGATTAAATCCAAATCTTTTTTGTGCTCTTGGAAATTAGTCAGTATACTCTCCACCGATCTGACAGCGCCTCTATCATTGACTACCTCGATCTCAAAAGCATATTTCTGAGGTACAACTTCAGATGCGGAATATAGGTAAAAATTTTCGTCTTCGGATCCTTTCAGTTTTTTTGTTAATCTTTTTATTTCTGCTTCTTCCTCTTTTGTTCGATCGGGAAGATACTGATTTCTTACCTCAAAAAGAGACTTAGCCCGATCTTCAGATAAAAAGCCTAACTCAAGCAGTTTTTCCAGATATGGATACAAAACCATCGCCTTATTATTCAGATAGTAATTTACTATATTTTCCAAGTTCATTGCCGGACCGTAATAAAAACGATTAAATATCCTATTAGAAATCCGAGATTCCCGAACTGCTCTATCTGAATGGCCTTGAATATCAGGATGATCTTCGTAGTATTTCAATAACGCATCGAGCAATTTTTTTGCTTCTTCTATAGAACCGAATTCTGACTCCAAAACATTTTTTCTCGAGACGGATCCATGGATATCCTTAATCTCGCTGGTCTGAATTTTTTGCAGATCTCGAAATGGAGCAACCATGATTGCGCTATCGGGGTCTAAGGAAAGGGATTCTAATAATTGTTGCCGAGTATCATAATCGACTTTGGGCAAACATTCATAAAAACTTTGCAAATATTTTCCAGGTTTTACAGTTCGGCCGATATATTCTCCCAGTTGTTTTTTTGTTCCCCGTTCATCAATCGAATAAATTCAAGGGCATTAGCATCATCAACTAAATCGTAGTGCATGAATTCTTCCATAAAATCAACTTTTTCTTTTTCCGATAACTCACTACTTTTGTACCAGCCTAAAATAACAGCTCTTTCGGGCGGAGATATACTTAATAGATCTGGAGAGCCTTTTTCTAGAACTAGATCTAATAGTTTTTCAAGACTTCTTGTCTTTTCTTTAGTTTCTAATTTAGGTTCCTTTTCGGTCATTAATATAAAAATTAACAAAATCTGGCTAATTTAGCCAGAACATCGACATTACTGACTGACGGCAATCATTTCGGGGTAGAGTGCCTAAATAAAAGCAAAAGGCCGGCGCTGTAAAGCGACGGCCGGAAAGAGCTGGAGGAGAATCCGTAATGGTCTGGTTACCACTACTTATTGTTGATATTGCATATTGCGCAGTATCAGAGCCGTCACCTTGTTCAACTAGTCTTTTCAGGTGATTTTTAATCTTTTTCAGGTTATGGGCAAGGGAAACCGGGCCGATCTCTAATCTGCATCTATTTTTGCCTCGGAGGCTGAATCTTCTAAATCCCATATTCCTCTTAATGTTGCCAATAACCGGTTTATTTCGGGTAAGGTGATAAATTGCAAATCTGATGGGGTATACTATATACTAAAATATAGACAAAAGTACTTTAAAAAAGAAGGGTAATTTTATGGAAAAGAAAATATTGTTCCCACCGAACTTTTTGTGGGGAAGTGCAACATCAGCCCATCAGGTAGAAGGAGATACGTCAAACGATTGGATTGAATGGGAGAAGAAAGGAGGAAGTAAGCATCTTTCAGGAAAAGCCTGCAACCACTGGGATCTTAGGCAGTTTGAGGAAGATGTCGAACGAATGCAGATCCTCTGTCTAAATGCTTATCGAATGTCCATTGAGTGGAGCCGCGTTATGCCCAAGCCCGGCATTATTGACCAGCGAGTTCTTGACCAGTATCGTCAGATGCTAACAATCCTACGACAAGCAGGTATTAGTACTATGGTAACCCTGCATCACTATACTAATCCAATCTGGTTTGTGAAAAAGGGGCATTGGGCCAATGCTTCACTTGAACCATTCTATGTTTACGTTGATGCAGTAACCAAGGCTCTTGCTAACAATGTCGACTACTGGAACACGTTTAATGAACCCTTTATCTTGGTGTCCATGGGATACCTTGCAGGACGATGGCCGCCCGGCAAGAAGACAAGGGGTGTCTCAGCTTTTCATCTGCGTTCTAATCTTCGAAATAGGTTTGTTGAATCCCATAACGAGGTTTACAAAATTGTGAAAAGAAACACGGAACGGCCAGTTGGCCTCGTACATAATTTCACTTCGTTTGAAGCGGCGCATGACAGAGCAATAGAGCGAGCTATTGCATGGCTGCAAGACAAGATTGCTAATCATTGGATTGTGGAGCACACAAAGAATGATTTTCTCGGAGTCAATTTTTACCAACGCCAACTCTTCAGTGGTCTTTGTCCATTGCCAGTTTCTGGACTTGGGAAGAGAGTAAGTGACGATGGAAGGGAAATCAACCCACAGAGTCTGACTAGAGTCCTTCGAGGGCTTGGACGGTACAATTTGCCTATCTACATCACAGAGAATGGAGTGGCAGACGCGAATGATCGCTTAAGAGAGGGTTTCATCCGTGACCATATCAAGGCATTCCAACTGGCCATGCGGGCAGGAGTAGATGTCAGAGGATACTTTCACTGGTCGTTACTCGATAACTTCGAATGGGATGAAGGCTACACCAAGCGTTTTGGGCTCATCGAGGTTAATTTTGAAACTCAGGAGAGAAGGATTCGCCCGAGCGCTTACATATATCGCGATATTATCAGAGCAACTGATTCTTAAACCTCTGACCAAAACTTCCTTTTCAAAAATCACACTTCTAAAGCCCCTCATCTGGGGGCCTTTCTTTTTTCAAAATTTAAATTTGCCGCCAAATCAGAAAATTGTTTGAATTTGACAATTTTGTTTTTTGAAATCATAATCTTATAGAAGTTCTTTGACTTGGGGAGGATATTCCTATGAAGGTCTTAGTCACTGGAGCTAGTGGAAGATTGGGACCATTTGTTATCAGAGATCTTATCAATGCTGGACACGAGGTGGTGTTATTCTCACGCCGGCCTTCGATTGAAGAATTTAGCCATTTGCCTTTCACTTCGGGAGATATCAACAATTTCGAAGACTGTAAGAAAGCAGTCAAGGAAGGAATTGAGGCTATCCATCACCTAGCGGCACAATCATGGCCGACTGATCACCCGGAAATGCGTAAAGACGCCGACAAGCGCGGTATTCCCTTTGATGCAACCATGCGTTCAAACATACTGGGGTTGTATTACCTGCTAATGGCTGCTGTTGAAAAAAAGGTTAAGATTTTTGTTATGACTAGCAGTAACTGTGTTCTCGGGCACGGCTTCCGCATCAGCAATAGGCCTTTTCCATTACAATATCTACCTGTAGATGAGAACCATCCGAGCGATGTAGAGGATTCCTATTCGTATACCAAACACGCGGGAGAAGAAATGCTCGCAACTTTTTCGCGAACATATGGCATGCATACTTACTCCATCCGCGCGGCCGAGATCTGTGATGAACAACGTCGCGCGCAGATGGCGGAGAACGCAAAGCCCATAAGTACATGGAGCCCATGGATGTATTGTTGGGTGGGAAGCGAGGATGTGGCATCGGCTCACCTCTTACTCATGAGATGCGCCTACGATATCGAGTCGCATGGGGTATATTTTTGTAATAGCGACGATACCACAGCGTTGGAACCGTCTCTCGAGATTTTAAGGCAGTTTAAGCCCGATTACCTCCCCTTATTAGTTAAGGATTTGCCGGGACACGCTTCATTCTTTTCTAATAAACGTCTTCACGAGATCACTGGGTGGAACCATAAAACCTCTTGGCGGAACGCCGAAGCTAAAAGGAGAAAAACATAATGAAAGAAGCGTTGGGCATGGGAGTTGTAGGAGCGGGCGCGATTGGTATCCGTGGAGCTTGCATGCATTTAAGTCAGCCAGACGTGCAGGACCGCGTCCGTCTGGTAGCAATAAGTGATCCCTTTGTAGGACGAGCGGAAGCCGCCGCGGCAAAATATGGCGTAGCAAGGTATTACCTAACCTATGAGAAATTGTTGGCTGATTCGAACGTGGATATGGTGACGATTTGTTCACCGATTGGTTTGCACTTCGAACAAGGCCTAAGAGCGATTGAAGCCGGCAAGCATATCCACTTTAATAAAACGATGGCCACAACTACGGCTGAAGCGGACGAGTTGATTGACCGCGCTGCCAAGAAGGAGCTTAAAATCGTAGCATCGCCTGGTGTGATGCTGTTTCCTCACAACCAGCGGGAACGTCGGTTGGTTCTAAGTGGCGCACTGGGTAAACTGGCATGGGCCATTGCTGGAACATCTGGTGCGGGTGATTATCATATGCATGAAGAGCATCGCACAGGGAAAGATGCTCTGACGGACATCAATCCGAGCTGGTATTTCAAAAAACCAGGCGGTGGACCGCAGTATGACATGACGGTCTACTGTCTGCATACCATAACGGGCATTCTCGGACCGGTAAAGCGGGTAACGGCAGTCTCTGGAAGGGTGATCCCGGAGCGCGATTATCATGGGGAGAAGATCATCTGCGAAACCGATGATACAACGATGCTTACCCTCGACTTTGGTGAATCCTTGTTTGTTTTCGTTTATGCCAGCGTAGGGGGCAGCTTGACATACGGATTTCAGCCAAACATCTATGGCATGCGGGCGTCTATCATTGGAACCATGTTTGGTCAACGAGATCTTACACAACCATTTGATTTTCCACCGCATGTGATCGGTGTACACTCCGAAATGGCAGAATATCATATCTTCGAAGATATGATGCAACTCACTGATTGGGTACGGAACGGCAAGATCTCGATAGTTAACGCCGAGCACGCCCGGCATGTGATTGAGATTATAGAAGCAGGTTACACCGCTGCACAAACCGGGCAAATCCAGAACCTACGCACAGGCTTTGAGCCAATGTCGATGGACGCCTTGATAGAATAGTTTTGTTATACTAAACATGGTATCGCAGAAGATTCAATTGTCCCACAATAACGTTTCCCCTCATTTGCTTAAAAGATGGGCAAAACTGCCCTGAAATGCAGGGCGGTTTTATTTTATTAAATCTCCGCACCGTGAACCGTGTTAGAACTATTTTTGAGAGGCAAAATGGGTATATTTACATACCTGATTTGAGAGTATAAAAAATCGGGCTCGCTGTTCGTGTTTTTTACACTACTCA
>Ga0209541_10000538_pt1 | contig 74235 bp, 84 predicted proteins | sample RifCSPlowO2_01_FD_184027 | JGI IMG/M metagenome (GOLD analysis project Ga0209541, IMG submission 184027) | Groundwater microbial communities from Rifle, Colorado - Rifle CSP2_plank lowO2_0.1 (SPAdes) (version 2) | ecosystem: Environmental > Aquatic > Deep subsurface > Groundwater | place...
ACGCTGAACACCAATGAACGTATCGATCGAGAAGTTAGCGGTCAGCGTTTGTGAGATGTTGGGAACGAAGCGGAAAATCAAATGATTTTCGTGGCAAAAATCCACGATCTCCCGCACGCGTTCTTCGGGATAGTTTGGATTCGCCATGATAACCTCGTCGATGCCGGGATTGCCGATGGCGGATTTCACTTCGATGACTTCGGGATTGGCGAGCTGTTTGACGACTTGATATCCGACGGCGGGATTGCCTGTCATTTCAGCGACGATACGGCGCGATACCTCGTCCTCGCCGATCACCAACACCCGGTGAGCACCATACCGGAAGCGCGAGACAAGAAATTTCTGCAATTTCCTCATAAGATACCGGCCCAGAGAAACAAATATAATCGCCGCAATCCATGCGCCAAGGACCAAGAAACGCGAATCAAAAAGCGATTGCTGCAAGAAGATATAGACGATGATCGCCATAATGCCGGCCGAGGAAGCAATCGCCACGCGGAAAAATTCTTCGATAACACTCCGCGTACTGCGCAGCGCATAGAGTCCTGATAGTGCAAAGGCAAGAATAAAAAGGAATGAGACTCCGATGGTGAGTGCAAGATATCGCTCAAAGGGCAGATTGAATTGGAAAAGCACCGGTCTGAATGCACTCAAAATCCGCGTACGCAGCAAATACGTGACAACGCCGGCAATAATAAGCATTAGATAGTCGACCGGTACCAAAAGCACGCTGAATGTGAGTTCTGCTTTCTTCATATAGTGTTCACCAAAATACCACACTTGTCTTGTGTTGTAAACTCTGCTATACTCTGCGTGCTTGGCATGTCGGGTGATCGCGCGAGTTCCGCTTCGGCGGGACAAGTGAGGAAAGTCCGAACACCAATCAGCGCTACGCGCTGATTGTGGGCAGCGGCTAACGGCCGCCGAGAGTACGATTCGATGTTTTTGTTCTTAAGACAAAAGTAGCGAATCCAAGCTCAGGGAAAGTGGCACAGAGACTATTCCGATCCTCCTCCGGAGGACACGGGTGAAAAGGTCCCAACGGGATCGCTCCATTGCAAGATGGATGCGCGCTAAACCCTGCCCGGTGCAAGTACAGCGTCGCGAGCCATACGGCTCCCTCGAAAAGTTCGTACGCAAAGATCCATCCAGTAATGGACGGGCAAGACAAATGATCGCCGCCCTCGCCTTTGCGGGGGTACAGAATTCGGCTTACAGATATGCCAAGTATCGAAAACCCCGCCCTAGCGGGGTTTTCGATTTTCAAGGTACGAACGTCGCTAGTTGAGAGCCTTTGTTTCAAGCTGCGGTCTTGATTCTACAGATACGATTTCAAACTTGATCCGCCCGATGAGCTGACCACGTTCGGTTTTGATATTAACCCGCCAGCGGCCCGGCTGGGTGCGTGCTTTGTAGCTAAATCCGCGATAGCCACCGTCGCGGCCACCGACAATGGTAAACGGAATGGTGCTGGCAGTTGCCCACTGTGACTTTTCTGTATTGTAGTACTGCCATTCATGAGTAATGGTTGTGGTGATATGCGTCGGTGCGAATACAGACGAAAACGCAAAGACCGACTCTCCCGGCGCTATATGTATTTGCGGGTACAGCTGGAATCGAGCATACCACGGTTGGATCTCGCCCGATCCTATATACTCGCCGTTAGATCTGCGTACCTCATGGTACACGCCACCGTTTTCCAGAGATAGCGGCAGCGGCGGAATTATGTTGAATGCATACATAAAATTAATCGCAATAAAAATGCTCCCGATACTTGCGACAAGCAGTATGGGACGAACACGCCCGGCAAAGCGCAATGCGCGAAACAGCCCCCAAGAAAAAAATACCATAATGATCAAGCTGATTCCGCCGCTCGCAACAAACATCCGGACGGATATTTCATCGGCAAGTATCGGCACGTAGAAAATAGCAAACGAAAACAATGCCACAAAAAAGACGCTCATACGATACGTGAATATTGTGTAATGTTTCCTGAAACGCTCATTGCCGATGATGAGCGCCGCGAGAAACAGCAAGAACGGCCAGCTCGTTGCAAGCGCACCGCTCCGAGAATAGAAGATGAAAAATCGTCCGAACAAACCCCCGAATATGAATTGCATGGTCAGGAGACAAAATGCATGGAAATGATTGGGCCATTTTCCTTTTACGATGCCGGCTTCGTGCATCGTAAGGTATGTGATACACAAAGCTCCGGCGCACAGATAAACGATGAAGATGAGGTCCTCGGCCCATAAATCAATCCTCCACAGCGTAAAGTAATCAAAGATAAATCCCCCAATGAGCGAGAATGATGCGGCATGCCGGGCATAGCGCTCGAGTTTTTCCCTTGCATTCGACCACAGAATAGCCATGAGCTATTGTATCACGGCAATTAAAAAAGGCCCGAAGGCCTTTTTTAGGATAATTGTTTATTTTATTTTACGTTGAGATGGAGACCGCCGTCAGAGTTGACATTTACGCTCCCGCTGACATCGACCTTTGCATTCGCATCGGTGTCGGCATTGGCCTCGTCGGGCTGTTCATCAACGTCTTTTGCTTCCTCCGCTGCGGCGTCATCCTGCGTCTGCGCCTTCACATCGGCATTGGCGTCAGACTTTGCCGAAAATACGGCCTGCAAACGGGCAAATGCACGTTCATACGCGTTGCCGTCAGCCCTCGCATGTGCCACAGCTTCCGCATTCACCGAAGCATTTGCGTTCATATCCGACTTCACGCCGGCATCCTTGGCGGGCGACACCGAATGGGCTCCTACCCCAAGCGCAAGTACAAGCGCTACTGCCAACGAAATGAGCATATTCATAGCTGTATAACATATATGGCGCTTACGCGTGATATATGCGGTTAATGAGTGCTAATGCGACCCGGTCACTGCATACACGGGTTCAGACGAGGAGCGCAGAAACGCCTTACAGTAGTATTTACAGCAATGTATTGAGTTCTTTGTCAAGGGCCGCATTGACCATGCGATCAGCTTCTTTATTGTCTTCGCGATAGACATGTTGGAATGTCACTTCTTTGTAGTCAATCTTAAGATTCCAGATTTCTATGAAGAATTTCTGAATGCGCGGATCCGAAAGCTTAAAATGGCCGTTCATCTGTCGCTCCAATAGTTCACTATCGACATAGATTGCAACGTGTGCATGCGCCACTTTTTCTTTGCCGATGAGGGCTTTTAGTTTCTTGAGCGCAAAGATAACGGCCTCGTACTCGGCTTCGTTATTGGTCTTGGTTCCCAAATATTCACCGTATTCTTTTTTGAGAGTCTTGTCGGACGATTCAATAACTACGCCAAGCGCAGCCGGCCCCGGATTGCCTCGCGATCCCCCGTCGGTGTGAATGATGAAATCAGACATGCTTGGAATTTTAATTTTTAAAGTCTAAATTTTAATTGAATATTTAATTGAGATATCGAAAATTCATTTAAACTTGGAAATTAGTAATTTAAAATTCGTTAAGACGCCTAAGTACTTCCTCGGCAATCTTCAAAGCTTCCTCGCGGGAGGAAACACGGAGTGCGCCAATGCCGGGATGACCGCCACCCCCATACTCACGCGCAATCTCACCCAATACAAGTTTAGACTCCGCTTTGCGCCATGGGTTGACTGAAAATGTTACTTTGTACACACCTTCCTGCTTGATAACAGTCATCACATATAATTGTTTTGGGAAAAGAGAAAACGGAATAAATCGATTGTACGGCATGCCTCGATTGCTATGATCAATATAGATAGCTCTCTCCCGCAGCTGCGCATCCGCCTTGATATGCTCGATTTCTGTGCTGACATTGTGCGCGGCTTTTTCGAGATATTCACGGTACTGCGGTTCGCGTACAATATCTGCAAGGGGTGTATCGGCGAGTGCTCCAATCATTGCTTGGCGAAATGCCTGATATTCCGATGCGCGATCCTTTTGCACAAAGCCTTCGATGATGAGCGAAAGCTGCATATGCGGAAGCGTTGTGCTAATCGCTTCTTCGACAGATTCAAACGATGCGGAATCGATCGCATCAACACGTCGCGCAAGTTCGTGGTGGTAGTCGGGTACGTCATAACCGTGTTGCTTTTTGAGGAACATGATCATCGTACCACATCCAGATTGTCCCTTGGGGTCATAGTAATGTTGTGCGTCATCATGATAGCTCGCTTTCCATTCGTCATAAAAAAACGCCGTTCCGTGGTGATCCACCCACCAATCAGCCGACGGATGATAGCGAAAATCTACAAGCACTGAAGGACTCTTGAATGCATATTCACGCCAGATTTTGTCGAGCGCAGGACCGTATTCGAGTGGGGTGTAGCTTGTGAACTGATCGCCACGAGTACGTAAAAATTTCAAAAACACCGCGCCCGTCGCGATGCCATCGAGATCATCGTGGAAATACAAGTGAAAATCCAAACAGATGATTAGGTGATTAGTTTTTTGGGTGATTAGGGCGTTGCTAATAACCTAATAACCTAATCAGCTAATAAGCTATGCGTAATACCCTAATGCTTCCAGCGCCGGCAATCGCTCACCGCCTAGGAAAGAAAGCATTGCCCCACCGCCCGTCGAAACATAGCCGAATTTCGCCCCAGGCACAAGAGTATCTGCTGCTGCAATCGTGTCTCCTCCGCCGATAATGGAGCGCGGATTTTCGCCAATCGCCTCCACGACCGTTCTTGTCCCACTGGCAAACGCCGGAACCTCCGAAAGCCCCAGGGGACCATTCCAAACCACCATGGAACTTTTCTTGATGATATCGGCGTATCGACGCGCGGTCCGCGGACCGATGTCCAGAATATATTCTTCGGGCAAGATATCTTTTTCCGGCGCGCTTCGTACAAATGAATTGCCGGTCATATCCGTTGAAAGAACGATATCTTCCGGGAGGAGAACCTTCCGCATATCGAGTGTTTTGATTTGCTCCGTCTGATCGGCATCAACAAGAGATTTGCCAACTTCCAGGCCGCGGTATTTGAGGAATGTACTCGCAATCGCTCCGCCGATGAGAATATATTCCGCCTTGTTCGTGAAATTTTTTATAATTGGCAGTTTTGTTCCAATCTTCGCCCCACCCAGCACGAGCACCTTGCCCGCCGATGGCGCATCAAGCGCTTTGGAAAGTTCGGCGACTTCACGAACCATGAGTAGCCCCGCATAGCTTGGCAAAACCTTGGTAATCGCAGATACAGACGCGTGCGCACGATGAGCGGCAGCAAACGCATCATTGACATACAGATCGTGGTTTTTGGCAAGCTCTCGGGCGAATGTGCCGTCATTGGTCTTCTCTCCGGGATTGACACGGGTATTCTCGAGAAGTTCGACCGATTGGCCAAGAATCGCATTAATCTGCTCTCTTAATCCCTCGAAGCTCCGAACCGACTCAATATGGCTTGCCAGTGTCACAAGAGCGTTGTTGTCGACGAGGTACTCGATCGTCGGCTTGGCCGCCGCAATCTTGAAAGGTTCAGCAATCTTCCCATCCTTGACCGCCACATTGAAATCAACTCGAAGAAGCACTTTTTTACCTTCCAAATCTTGCTTCGTGAGATCTTTAAGAAGCTTCATAGTTTCGCGGTTATTTCAACCATTTTTTTGAATTCCTCGGCACGCAGACTTGCACCACCGACAACGGCGCCGGAAAGTTCGGGACGGGAAAGAATCTCCTGCGTATTCTCGCCATTTACGCTTGCGCCATACAGCATCTTGAAGCTTGAAGCTTGAAGCTTGAAGCTCTTCTGAAGAATATCCTTCATCATCTCTACTCCGGCAATGATATTGTCCAGAGATTCCGCCTTGTTGCCCGAAGTTGTGCTGATCGCCCATGCGGGTTCGAACGTATAATGAATCTTCGTCGCATCTTCGGCGCTTACTCCTTCAAGGTCTCGAGTTAGCTGGTCAATGAGGATGTCTTGTCGAACGGCGTCGTTTTTTTCTTGCTCGCCGATCAATAGGATGGGTATCATGCCGGCGGTAAGCGTAGCTTTGAGCTTCTTGTTTATTTGCTCATCAGTCTCGCCCAAAGCGCGACGCTCCGAGTGGCCGACAAGAACGTGCGTCACGCCGAATTGCTTGAGCATTTCTGCCGAAATCTGCCCGGTGTGCGCGCCACCTTCCCAGAAGAGGTCTTGGGAACCTATGTGGACCTTGTAGCGCGTCGCGTGTCGAGTCAACGGCTGCACATAGAGAGCAGGGGGGCAAATAACGACATTCCGATACGCTTCGGCATCGAACAATTTTTCCGCCTCTTCAAGAGTCTGCGGATTGGCTTTCCAATTTGCAATGAGAATTTTACTCATATAGCTTGTATCACCTTACAGCTTATCCCCGTATTTTACACGATTTATGCATTGTGTTCCATGCGCGGAGATGTGTGCTTCCAAATAAACAAACCAATGGCCAAAACTATTGCAATAACTACAATGATCTCAAAGATATGAAAATACGGCCTGAGAACATCGCTGTAATCGCCGAATGCGTAGCCGACGTATGCGAGCGGAAGATTCCACAAGAATGATCCGACGAACGTATAGACTACAAATGTATAAAAACGTACTGTTGAAGCACCGATCAATAATGAGCTAAAACTTCGTACACCGGGCAAAAGCCGCGAAAAAAAAGCGACCGCGGCACCGTGCCGATCAAGCCAGCGATCGACCTTGGTAATGTCCGAGTCTCGAATCAAAAAATATTTCCCGTACCGTTCAATGAACGGTCGCCCGCCCTCTCGTCCGATCCCATATACAACAACGCCACCAATTGTGTTGGCGATCGTTGCTACGAGAGCAACAAGCCAGAGATTGAGAATGCCTTGCGACGCGAGATATCCTCCGAACGGCACAACGACTTCCGACGGAATGGGTATCAAGGCGCTTTCAAACGCCTGGCTCACGAAAATACCAAGATACCCCCAATGACTAATGAGATTAACCCCCCATTGCGCAAAAGATTCAATAAGATGTGTCATAGCGCCTCCCGCAAGACCTTCGCTGCATCATCCGGATCAATGATATTAATCTTGATGCCCGTACCCGCTTCGAATCCGGCGTCGAACTTGATATGAGGCTTCACCTCGATATGCCAGCGATAGAAATCGCTCGACGGCGACGGCCCGATTTCGTGTACCGGTGCGGTGTGGATGAAATAGTTAAGTGCGGGATCATTGAGAGCCTTTTTTACGGCGGATAGGACGGCCCGCAACACATCAGCTACTCCTTCCAGCCCTTTTTGGTCGACGAGATCAAAGCGGTGCTCTTGCCTCTTGGGATAGACGCGCATTTCATACGGAATCTTGGATACAAAGGGGCAAAATGCAATGTGGGTTTCATTCTCGTACACGATACGCCCCTTGTGGATGATCTCTTGTTCGATCATAACTCCATAGACCTCGCGGCCGTTGTTTTTGAAATACCCGCGCGCACCTTCGATGCTTCGCTGGACATCCGGCGGAAGAATTGGCACAGACATGATCTGCGAATGGGGATGATAGATCGTTGCCCCTCCTTCTTTGCCGTAATTATGGAAGATGATGATATAGCGAGCGCAGGGATCCTCGGCGAGTGTTTTATAGCGAAGCTGATAGACCGCCAGAACATCCGTCAATCGTTCAACCGAAAAATCAGACAGCGCATGATCATGATCCCGCATAATAACGACCTCGTGATGCCCAACCCCTTCAGCGACATGATATTCGTCCTGCGTAATAATCGGTGAACACACCCCGGGTGTGAGTGCGGGAAATTTATTTTGGATGACCTGAATGCGCCAGTCCGCTCCGGCGTCATCGGGCCATACGAGCATCGGCTCGCCATGGCCGGTTTTCTGCGGATTCTCGAAAGGACAGTCCTCCGGTCTTTGATAGTTATCCTCCCGTGGCAATATTGCATGTGGCTTGCGGGCACGATTGGCCGATATGAGCACCCACTCCCCCGAGACCGGATCTTGTCTGAATTGTGATTCCATAGGGTAAAGTAAAGAATTAATCGTATTTTCCGCGCCACAAGTTCAACCTTACTTGCAATACCTCGAAAAGCATCCGAACCATTCCGCCAAGCTTCACATGGCTCTCGATATCATTGATCCAAACGATGGGAACCTCCTTGATTTTAAGTTTCGCTCTCCGCGCAATGGCAAGCAGTTCGACGTCAAACGCCCAGCGGAAGATAGTTTGTTTTGGAAAAATAATGGGAACGGCTCGGGCGGAGAACGCTTTGAATCCCGCCTGCGAATCAGTCACGCCCAGTGGCACCAACATGTGTACAATGAAACGGAATATGCCCCCCAAAAAATCGCGCATCCACGGTTGATGAACCGCAATGACCGAATCCTTCATACGGCGCGACCCAATAACTATATCATATCCCTGCTGTCCGCCGAAGGCAGATCCTCCTTCGGATGAGAAATACGGCATGAAACCGGCAAGCTGATCAATACTTGTCGAGTTGTCGGCATCCATGAACAATCGGATATCGCCCGTCGCCTCTTTCATGCCCTGCCTAACCACCCACCCCTTGCCGTGATTTTCTTTGTTTTCAATTAATTTCAGATTTTTGAGATTTGAGATTCCTGCCTGCGCAGGCAGGTGAGACTTGATTTTACGGACGGTATCGTCTGTCGATCCGTCGTCAACCACAAGTACTTCATAGTCAAAATCCTGTCTCGAAAGGTGGCCATAGACTGACATAAGCGTCTTTTCGATGCGCTTGCCCTCATTGTAGGCGGGGATAATCACTGATAGCATCATGGATATGAGTATAGCAAAGTTTCCGAGTATTACCACCGGACTCAAAAGGCATCGCGCCGGAGCATTTGTCCTTGTCAATCATGAGAATTCAGGGCAACCGAACACGCGTTATCTCTCGGGATTTACAGGTTCAGAGTCAATCGTACTAATAACACCGCATCGACGTTTTATCATCACGGATGGGCGGTATTTGTCGCAGGCGAGAGACGAAACGAAGAGTTTTGAAATCATCCCCACCGGCAAACACGGATACATGGGCGTCTTTGCAGACCTTGTGAAGCGACTTCGGATCCGTTCGATTCTCATCGATCCGTCTCGTACGTATTATTCATTTATTGTGCGTTTGCGCGAACAGGTACCAAATCTGCTTATTCGCCACGAATCCGATATGCTTCAAAGGGTTCGGATGATAAAGACTCCGGCAGAAATAGTACTGATCAAAAAATCTGTCCGCATCGCCCTGCGCGCGTTCGAACACCTCATGCCTCATATTCGTGAGGGGGCCACTGAGCGTGAGCTCGCCGACCGGCTCGAGTTTTTCATGAAGGAAGCGGGTGCCGAGCGCATTGCATTTGACACGATCTGCGTCTCCGGCAAAAATGGCGCATTCCCCCACGGCAAACCGACAAGCAAGAAGATTAGAAAAGGAGAGTTGGTCACGCTCGACTTCGGCGCAGTATATCAGGGCTACAATTCCGATATCACGCGCACTCTCGCCGTCGGAAAGATTTCCGACAAGCTTTCCGATATCTATGACGCGGTGCAAAAAGCCCAAGCCCTTGGAATTAAAAAGACCCGTGCGGGAATCACGGGACATGAAATTGATGCGGTCTGCCGCGACTATATCGCCGAGCGCGGTTACGGCAAGTATTTCCTCCACGGCACGGGCCACGGCCTTGGTCTTGAAGTCCACGAACTTCCCATCATCGCGCAAGAATCGCACACTCCCCTTCCTTTCGGTGCAATTATCACTATCGAACCCGGCATTTACATCGAGGGCTTGGGCGGTGTGAGAATAGAAGACGATATCGTCATTACGAAATCAGGCTCTATAGTTTTGTCAAAATAACCGGTCCGTCCTTGGTGACCGCAACCGTATGTTCAAAATGTGCCGCCCAGGATCCGTCTTTTGTTTTGTACGTCCAGTGGTCTTTTTGGAGAACAATTTCCCACGATCCGGCAGTGATCATGGGTTCAATGGCAAGTACCATTCCCTCCTTAATAATCGGGCCTTCATCTGGCGTACCGAAGTTCGGTATCGCCGGTTCCTCGTGGAGATTGCGCCCCACGCCGTGGCCGACAAGATCCCGCACAACACCAAAACCATGCTGATCAACATGCGCCTGAATTGCAGAGCTGATTTGTCCGATCCGATTGCCGGGCCGCGCCTCTACGATGCCCAACTCAAGAGCTTCCCATGTTGTCTGGATCAGTTCCGCAATACGCGGATTCTTTTCTTCCCATTCCGCATGATCCTCCGCCCAACTGCTTCGATTCAGCACAGGAATCGTCAATGCGCTATCAAGATTCCATCCTTTATAGATGATTCCCATATCGAGCCCGACGAGATCGCCGAACTTGAGTGCGCGCGATGACGGCAAGCCGTGCACGACTTCGTCGTTGACCGAAACGCAGAGCGTTGCGGGATACCGATATCCCGCGACTTCATAATCAAGAAATGCCGGCTCGACATGGTGCTCAATAACAAGCTTGAGCGCAAGTTCGTCGAGTTCCTTGGTTGTCGCGCCCGGCACGGCCTCCTCACCGATATGCTTGAGTATATCAGCAAGGATTTTCCCGCCCTCTGCCATAACTGCGATCTGTTGGGGGTTCTTAATAGCAATCATTCCTGTGAGGAAAAGTGCTTCTGGATATCCTCCGATACGTTTTCAATGCCACGCTCTCCGTCAATTTCGATGATGGGGTATTTTCGTTCTTTGAAAAAATCGAACACCGGAGTTGTGCGTTTAAGATACTCACGATACCGTATGCGGGCGACTTCGGGTGTATCCAGTTCCCGTCTAACAAGCTCGGAGCCATCGTGCGGACAAACGGTCATGCTTCGGAATTCCGGCAAATCAGGAATAGGATGTCGGTTCTTTTTGCAAATGCGGCGATTGGAATTCCGCCGCACAGATTCGTCTTCGCTCAATGTAATATGAAAAATCCTAACATTTTCTTTGCCATACAATTCTTCAATAACAGGAATTTCGGTTCGTGCTTCATAATCGGTGCGAAATGAACCTGAGAAAATAATGCTTTGGCCCTGCGTGGCAAGCTCTCGGACTTTTTCAAGTACCCATGTTGTAACAATCTCCGGCGTCATGAGCTTGCCCGTCAAAAAAAGTTCCCGTTCGGCTTTGATAACGGGGTCATTCGGGTCTCCCATTGCAAATTTCTCTTCAAGAATCTTGGCGGTCTCGAGATGGTACCAACCGAATTTTTCCGCTAATAAGTCGGATTGCGTCCCCTTGCCCGCCCCGGTCGGTGCGATAAAAATTACTACCTGTTTCTGCATAGGTGTATAGTAACAAATTTAAAGTGTATTCCCAAGAGAGATGCCTAGTATTCGTACATGCTTAATTGTCCATCAAGCGCCTTCATCACTTCGAGTGCGACAGAAACCACGATGAGAATCGAGGTACCGCCGATAGTAATGGTCGTGATGCCGGTGGCTCCCTGAACAATTTGCGGAAGTATTGCAATGAGGCCGAGAAAAAATGCACCAACGAGCGTAACGCGATTGAGAAGGTGCGTAAGAAATTGCGCGGTCGGCTGTCCGGGACGGATGCCGGGAATATACCCGCCTTGCTTCTGGATGTTTTCAGAGATGGACTTGGGATCAAACGTAACGGCGGTGTAAAAATAAGTGAATAAGACGACTAGGAGGAAGTACATTCCCCCATAAAACCACTGGTTCTGAACAAGTCCGGTGATGAATCGGCCGATCGTCGCAAGTGCCGCCGTATGCGAAACGGCCAGGAAGCTCCCGATCATGCCCGGAAACAGCAACAGCGACAGCGCGAAGATGATCGGCATAACACCGGCATTGTTGACCCGCATCGGAAGATACGTGGACACGCCACCGTATACCTTATTGCCGCGCACGCGCCGCGCATAGTTGATGGGAACGTTTCGCTGTGCCTCCGTCAGATAGACGACCCCCGCGATGACGATGAGCCCAATCACGATGAATGCGACATACGTGAATATCTTAGAAGGCGAATAATCAACAAGGGACTGCTGAATCGTCGTGGGGAAATTGGCGACAATGCCGGCAAAGATCAGGAACGAAACTCCATTGCCGATATTTTTTTCTGAAATCAATTCTCCAAGCCACATCAAGAAAAGCGATCCGGCCGCAACAACTACGAGGGCATTGATCCACCCAAACATGGATAAGTGCGGGATGACCTCTTTCTGGATCAGAATAGTGATAAACGCAAAGCCCTGTACCATCGCGAGCGGTACGGTCAGGATACGAGAGTATTGATTAAACTTCTGCCGCCCCATCTCGCCCTCATATTTGTACATTTGTTCAAGCGAGGGGAAAATCATCGTCAACAGCTGCATAATGATAGATCCGGTAATGTAAGGACCGAGTCCGAGCATGACAATTGAAAGTGTCGTGAGTCCACCTCCAGTAAATGCACTGATCGTACCAAAGAGCTGTCCGAATTGATTCTGACTGAAAAAACGCACCAATGCCGCTGCATCAACACCCGGAATAGGAATCGCGGAGACGACGCGAAAAACTATCAACAAGCCAATGACAAAGAGAAGCTTGTTGCGAAGATCCGGAATCTTGATGAGCTTGAGTATTCTTTCCATGGTTTATGCCTTGTTGCTTGCGGCTTGTTGCTTGTGGCTTGTTGCTGACTCTACGCTACCACCCGCCTTGATGATCTTCTCCTGAGCGGATTTGGACATCGCAATGCCCGATACAGTAAGTTTCTTGGTCAGCTCCCCGTCTCCCAGCAATTTAACACCGGCGCGAGCAGTTTTTACCAAACCCTTCTTCACGAGCGCCTTCGGATCAACGCGATTACCATTCTCGAAAAACTTCTCAAGAACTCCCACGTTCAGGACAAGCGCCTTGTCGGGATGCACACGGAACATGGCATGGGTAACATCGGTTTTTTTACTGGCGCCGCGTTGCTTCGGAAATAGCTTCCAGATCGGATTATCGCCGCCTCGAAACCCAGGACGGATGCGCGCACCAGCGCGGCCTTTTTGTCCCTTGGTTCCATGGCCCGACGTACTACCACGCTTGCCTCCGCGACCGACACGCTTGCTGTCGCGCTTTTTATGAGTTGGTTGTAGATTGTGTATCTGCATTGTTTTGCTGTATTGGGGTTTCTTTGTACTTTAGTTCTGAAAGTGCTTTGATGGTGGCGCGGGCGATATTCAACTTGTTGCCGGTTCGCTCGATAAGCTTGGCTGTGATATTTTCGATTCCCGCAAGCTTCGCGATGATCCGAACCGGACCGCCAGCCTTGACTCCATTGCCGATAGGAGCAGGTTTCAGTAGAACGACGGCGCTGTGATACTTGTAAAGCACTTCATGCGGAATTGTTCCCTTGACCGCTGTGACCCGTATTATATTTTTGCGTCCTTTCTGCGTCGCCTTCTGCATCGCTTGTGCAACATCACGTCCCTGCGCAGTACCAATGCCAACGCGTCCTTTGCCATCGCCCAGCACAACCGTCGCACGAAAGCTAAAACGCTTTCCGCCCTTGGTTACGCGGGAAACGCGCGCCAAGTCAATCAGCCGGGAATCAAACTCCTGCTTTTCCTTGGGACGGCCGCCCATCGGCCCTCGTCCTCCGCCGCGCCGCGGTCCTCCTCTGCCTCGATCGGGGCGATTCGGCTGTATTGTGTTGTTGGCTGGTTTTTCCATTTTATTTTTTTATCTTTGAAATTTGATTTTTGATCTAGAAAATTAGTCCGCCCTTGCGAAGACTTTCCGCCAACGCCTTGATACGTCCGTGGTATTGGTAGCCGCCGCGGTCAAAAACGATCTTTGTAATGCCAAGCGCTTTGGCCTTTTCTGCAAGTTTCTCGCCAATCTGCGCGGCACGATCGCTCTTTTTGGGAACTTTGCCCTTGGTCTTTGTTATGTCGTGTATGCTTGCAAGTGTGGTGCCGGTCGTATCATCGATCATCTGCGCGTAGATGTGCTGATTGCTCCGAAACACGGCAACCCGGGGAACTTCCTTTGTTCCCGATACTTTCGCCCGAATGCGCGTATGCCGTTTTATTCTGTTGATTCGTTTGTTATCCATGATCGATAGTATATATTATGCCGCGCCCGTTGCGCCCGCAGCCTTCTTGCCGGCCTTTTTACGAATAATCTCGTCTTGATATTTGACTCCGCTTCCTTTGTACGGTTCCGGCGGACGAGCGGCACGCATCTGAGCGGCCACGTGGCCAACAGATTCTTTATCCATGCCCATAACCGTTACAACGCTTTTCTCTATTTGAAACGTAACGCCGGGAAGGGCCTTGATCATGACGGGATTGGTAAATCCAAGATTCATCTCAAGATCGGGTCCCTTAGCCTGGGCCTTGTATCCCACGCCGGAAAATTCCATAACGGTCTTGAATCCCTCCGACACGCCGGTAATCATGTTGGAAAGTAGCGAACGCCCCAATCCCCAGTTAACCGACTCCGTACCAGCACCTTCGGTCGGAACGACCTTTGCAACGCCATCCACAATGGTGATCGTGAGGCCTGCCGGCAAATCTTTGATAAGTTCACCTTTGGGACCCTTCGCAACGACATGCGAACCCGAGACCGTCACGGTGACGTCCTTCGGAATTGCGATTGGTTTTTTTCCGATTTTGCTCATAGCTTCTTTGGCTTCACTGGCTAGTTAGCTTCAGTAGCTTTTGAATTCAAGCTAACGAAGCTAATGCAGCCAACGCAGCTACCATATCTCGAAAAGCACTTCTCCTCCGAGGCCGGCCTTTCGCGCATCCTTGCCGGTCATGATGCCCTTGGACGTACTGACGATAGCCGATCCAATATTGCTCTTCACGGAATACAAGTCATCCCTATGGGCGTATATGCGACGCGATGATTTGGATACCAGCTTGATTCCGGTTATTCCCGACTGTCCTTCTTTGTAAACCAATTTGATTCGAAGAAAGGGAACCTCCGCCTTGTGCATCATGCGCTTGATCTTTTCGACTTCGGAAAGATATCCTTCCTTTTGCAAAACGGTGGCGATCGCAAACTTCATTCCTGAGAATGGAAGGATGACCTCTTCTCGGCCGATGGATTGCGCATTCTTGATTTGTACCAGCATATTTTGAATCATCATATGTTCAATGCTACCAAGATGACTTCTGGACGCCTGGCAACAGTCCGTCAGTAGCCAGCTCGCGAAAATGAACGCGGCACAATCCGAACTTTCGCATATAGCCGTGCTTGCGGCCGCACAGAAAACATCGCAACACGACGCGCGTGGAGAACTTCTGCTTTTTCTTCGATCGCGCTATTGTAGATGTCTTTGCCATGGTATTATTTCTTCTTCGCTTTTACGGCGCGTTTCTCGTCTGCTGAGCGCAGGGGAAATCCCATACGACGCAGAAGCTCATCTCCCTCTTCCTTGGTATGCGCAGTGGTCACTACGGTAACCTCAAGTCCGAAAATATCCTTGAGCGTATCGTAGGCAACCTCGGGAAAGATCGTTTGTTCCTTGATTCCAATGTTCAAATTACCCGCCTGATCAAAGGCTGTGGCCGGAATACCTTGGAAATCCCGCGTACGCGGCAAAGCAAGGGAAATAAGCCTATCTATGAAATCATACATTCGCGTTCCTCGCAAGGTGACCATGTATCCGACATCGAGCCCTTCGCGAAGTTTGAATCCGGCGATTGATTTCTTCGCCTTTCGTACGGCGGGCTTTTGCCCTGTGATGGTGGTGAGATCCTTGACGATTCGTTCCATCATCTTAGTATCCTTCACGACGGCCAAGCGTCCCGTTCCGACATTAACAACAACCTTCTCAACACGCGGAACGGCGGCTACGGTCGAATAGCTAAAACGCTCCTTGAGTGCGGGGAGAATGTCCTTTCTATACCGTTCGAGTAATCGTGGAGTGGCCATGGCTATATTTCTGAATTACACTTTTTGCATACGCGAACTTTAACATTCCCCGCCATGCGACGGCTGACGCGCGTCGGTTTGCTGCACTTCGGACACACCAGTTGGACATTGGAGATGTCAACGGGACGCTCCTTCGTCAAGATCTGTCCGACTTGCCCCTGCTGGCGCGCTCGCTGGTGGCGCTTGACGGTATTGAGACCTTCGACGATCACCTTCGTCTGCTGTACGGGGTGACGCTTAGAACCAACCATCACGCGCAAAACACGCACGGCTTTCGCTTGTTTGCCGCGGTCTTTTCCTTGGAGCATTATTACATTGTCGCCCTTCTTGATATTCATGGTTTATACGATTTCTTGCGCCAAGCTTGCAATGGTTGCAAATCCCCGTTCTTTGATCTCCCGCGGTATCGGACCGAATATGCGTCCGCCCTTGGGTTCTACGCCGTCAAGAATGACTACCGCATTCTCATCAAAACGAATATATGTTCCGTCCTTGCGACGAAAGTTGTTGCGCTGTCGGACAATCACAGCACGCAGGACCTCCTTCTTCTTGACCTGCTTGCGTGGCTCGGCCTCCTTGACCGACACAACCACGATATCACCAAGCTGCGCATAGCGCCTCTTAGATCCCCCGAGTACCTTGAACACACCAACTTTCTTGGCACCACTGTTATCTGCAACTTGTACGATTGATCGAAGCTGAATCATGGTGGTTTATTTAACTTTGCTCAAAACTATCCATCTCTTATCCTTGGATAATCTGCGCGTTTCTTGCATGAGTACCCTGTCACCGGTGTGGTACACTCCGGTTTCGTCGTGTGCTTTGAACTTGGTCGTAACTTTGTACTGCTTTTTATATTTCGGATGCATCTTTAGACGCGTAACAGCAACGACGACAGTCTTCGTCATCTTGTCAGAGACTACGACTCCTTTCAGTATCCGTCCTTTGTTTTTTTGTTCTGTTTCCATAGTTTCTTTTTATTTGACGGTTGGGGGCTGATCACTCTTCACATTCAATGCAGTCATTATTTGCGCAATAAATCTTTTGGTGGCTCCGACTTGGCTGACATTTTTAAGCGTCTTGCTTTTCAATTCAAAATTGAGCTTGCCCAACTTCAGCCTTGCATCTTTGAGCATTTCTTGCAGTTCGCTTACTTCCTTATCTTGGATGTCTGTGTATTTCATGATGGAAGCTATACGGCTGTATAGCTAATAGGGCTTTATGGCTTTTTAATGAATCGGGTCTTCACCGGCAACTTATGCCCGGCAAGACGAAAGGCTTCGCGGGCCAATGTCTCAGATACCCCGTCCATTTCAAACAAGATGCGTCCCGACTCAACCGGCGTAATGAAATGCGACAACGATCCGACGCCTCCACCCATACCGACTTCCGCCCCCTTTTGAGTTCGGGGTTGGTCGGGAAACACGCGAATCCATAACTTGCCTCCGCGCTGGATGTGGTGGGCGATTGCGCGACGGGCGGCTTCCAGCTGGGTTGAGCGGAGCCACTGGGGTTCCGTCGCTTGCAAACCAAAGCTACCAAAGCTCAAATAGTACCCGCGCGAAGCGGTTTTGTGCGCCTTCCCTCTGTGAACCTTTCGGTGTTGTATGCGCTTTGGCTGTAACATGATTAAAATCTCATTCCTTTATAAATCCACACCTTTATCCCCACTGTGCCGTAGGTAGTAAATGCGGTTGCACGGGCAAAATCGATATCGGCGCGCAGCGTCTGAAGCGGAAGACTTCCCTCTTCCAAATGTTCCACACGCGCAATTTCCTTTCCATCCAAACGTCCGGACAGCGTCACCTTGGCTCCCAACACGTTGGGACTCGCCATAATCTTCGCCAGGGTCTGTTTCAGAAGGCGGCGATACATGGTTCGCTTCTCGATCTGCTCCGCCATGGATTCAGCCATGATGGTGGCGGAGCTTTCCGGACTCTTGAATTCCTGGATATCGAGACGGATGGCGGTTTTGCGTCCGGTCTGCTCAGGACGCTGGGATGCGGACTTTGCAGCCGCTCCGCCCTTTTCCGATCCTGCGGAACCGAACTTCACGAGGCGTTGGATCTGCTTTTTCAATTCTTCAACGCCGGCGCCTGAACGTCCAATGATAAGACCGGGGCGTGCAGTGGCAATGACGATTGAGAGTACATCGGGACTCCGTTCGATGGTGATGCGATCAACGCTCATATTCTTGAGACGCGTAGCAAGCAATTTGCGGAGCGCAAGATCTTCCTTCAGAAAGTCTTTATACGAACGGATGCTGAACCACTTGGACTTCCAGTCCTTGGTGATGCCGACCCGCAATGATGTTGGTGATATTTTCTGTCCCATGGTTATACGGTTTTACGCCGGAAAAACTTGCGGCCGAATGCCTTGATTCCGCTATCTTTTTTCCCAATCTCTTTTTTGACTTCGGGCTTGTCCGATGCGTCTTTGACCGAGCTGCCGGAAATTCTGTGCTCCGCGCCGTGTGTATGCGCTTCCTTTTTCTGCTCCGACTGCTTTTGCGCTTTCATACCGGCAATTTTCTCCGTCAGTATTACTGTGATATGCGATGTGCGCTTTTCGATCGGCGATGTTGATCCGAATCCCTTTGGGCGAAACCGCTTCAATATCGGACCGCCATCAACAATAACATCTTTGATCTTCAGATTTTCCTTTACCATGCCGTAGTTATTCTGGGCGTTAGCCATGGCGGAATCAATAAGCTTGGCGATCGGATGAACCGATCTTTTTGTGACGGCGCGAAGTTGGTGTTTGGCCGCAAGCGCATCTCGGCCCTTGAGAAGGCCGGCGACAAGTCGCACCTTGCGAGGCGCGATCCGAAGTGTTGAAAGATGTGCTGATACGTCCATGATATTTATGTTGGATTACTTCTTCGCCGGAGCGGTTGCCGCCGGTTCGGCCTTTGATGCCTTTGCGGCATCAAGTTCTTTTTGCTTGGCGGCAAGCTCGATTTCCTTCTGCATTTTGCCTCCATGGCGCTGGAACTTGCGCGTTGCGGAAAATTCTCCCAGCTTGTGTCCCACCATATCCTCCGTCACAAACACCGGTATATGGATGCGTCCGTTGTGTACGCCGAATGTGAATCCGATCATTTCGGGGGTAATGGTAGATGCCCGGGCCCATGTCTTGATCACACTCTTGTCGCCCGCCTTAAGCTTCCCCAATTTCTTGAGAAGCTTCGCATCGACATAGGGACCCTTTTTGATTGATCGTGACATGGCGGTATACTGTACTATTTCTTGCGTCTTTTTACAATAAGCTGGCCTGAGCGCTTCTTGGGACCGCGCGTCTTCACACCATAGGCTTGCTTGCCCCATGGAGTCTTGGGACCGCGTCGCAAACCGATACCTTGTCGCCCTTCGCCTCCGCCGTGCGGATGGTCAACCGGATTCATAGCAGTACCTCGGACGGCGGGACGCCAGCCAAGATGCCGTGAACGGCCCGCCTTGCCTAAGACGATGGCACTGTGCTCGGCATTGGACAACTGCCCGATGGAAGCCATCACATCACCCAAAAATCGGCGAACTTCGGATGAAGGCATGACAACTTGCACATAGCTACCTTCATGCGCAAGAACAGTGGCGCCCATACCGGCTGAACGAACTACTTGTCCGCCCTTCCCGGGCTGGAGCTCAAGACTGTATACCATGGTGCCTTGCGGGATATTTTTCAGGAGCATGCGGTTGCCGGGCTCGAGCTTAGTCTTGTCGGCAACTATGATGGTCGCACCGACTTTCAGTCCTTCCGGCGCCAAGACGTAGCGTTTCTCTCCGTCGGGGTAGTGGAGACGCGCTATGCGGGCCGAGCGGTTCGGGTCATACTCGATCGCGAAGACAACCGCGGGGATATTTTTCTTTTCTTGTTTGAAATCGATCTCGCGATACAATCGCTTTACGCCGCCGCCGCGATGGCGAGTTGTTATCCGGCCTTGACTGTTGCGTCCCACGGAGCGCTGATGTCCCGCGGTAAGCGACTTCAACGGATCAATCTTGGTGAGATTGGAGAAGTCGTATCCGGTCATCTGGCGCCGCGATGGCGTATATGGTTTGTATTTCTTGACCATGATTATGCGATTACATCAATCTTGTCGCCTTTCTTAAGCCGAACAATGGCTTTTTTGAATCCTGATTTCACACCGATATTCCGGCCAACATTGCGCACCTTGGAGGGCAAGCGAATCACGCGAACATCGGTGACGTGCACCTTATAGAGCGACTCAACGCCCTTCTTGATTTGTGTCTTATTGGCATCGCCGTGCACACGGAAGGCATACGCGCCATACTCATTTAATAGTGTCGCCTTTTCCGTCACGTACGGTCCGACAATAGCACGATAGGCATCCACAGTGCCCTCGCCGGGTGCCGATGGAGTCGGCAAGGCAACCTGGGCAGATTCTTTAGGAGCAGCCGCTTTCTTCTCTTCCTCTTTTTGTTTTCGTGAAAACCAGCTCATGATAAGAGTTTATAATTTAAATACCTCACTCATAACAGGAATCGCCTTCTGGGCCATGATAATATGTTTGGCGGATAAGATCGCTTCGATATTCAAATTGGGGGCCGCGATCACGTCGGCAAACGACAAATTGCGCATCGCACGCTCAAGCACTCGATCTTTGGCAGGCATAACAATAAGAACCGAATCACGCTTTTTCTTGGTCTTGACGTAATGAGCCATGATCGGGGTGAGCCTATCAAAAACACCCACGGCTTCCTTGGTTTTTGGGGCATTGAAACGAAACTGGTCAACCACCATGAAAACCCCGTCCTTCACCTTTGATGAAAGCACCATGAACAGCGCTTTGCGGGCCGTCTTCTTATTTATCTTTTTTGAAAAATTGCGCTCCTTGGTCGGACCATGCGTGACACCGCCGCCCTTCCAAATCGGCGATCGGATGGATGCGTGACGAGCGCGGCCGGTACCCTTCTGTTTCCACGGCTTCTTGCCTCCGCCGCGTACCTCACCTCTTCCTTTGGCATGTGCGATTGCGACGCGTGCGTTCGCCTGCGCAGTGACAAGTGCTTGATGCACGACATCGGCATTCATGGGAACGGCGAAAATATTCTCCGGCAGTTGTGCCGTTCCGATGGTCTCTCCGCTTTGGTTGTATAACGTGATGTCCATGCTCAATAAATTTCTAATATCTAATTACTAATTTCTAATGAATATTGAATGTCTGAATGTTTTAAACCTTGGGTCATTGGGATTTGTTTAGAAATTAGATATTAGGAATTAGAAATATTTACTGGGTGCGTATCTCCAGTAATGTCCCTCGGCGTCCCGGAACAGCTCCCCGTACGGTCATAGTATTGTGGTCCGCATCAACGGATATCACTTCCAGTCCGCGCGTACTCTGGCGCTTGCCTCCCATACGTCCGGCCATGCGCATACCCGGCAACGTGTGCTGGGGAAAGCGCTGACCAATAGATCCAACGTGGCGCATGACATGGTGATGGCCGTGGCTCGCAGGCATACCATGAAATCCATGACGCTTGACCGCACCCTGGAATCCGCGCGCCTTGGTGTTGCCGCTAATCTTCACGATATCGCCGGGCTTGAAAATGGATACGGTGAGTGTCTCCCCTACGGCGAATTCCTTAGCCTCCATGGCTTTGTCGTCCCCATGAAGTTCGCGCAAAGTCTTGGGATTTGATCCAGCGTTCTTCGTATGTCCTGTGGCAGGCTTGTTTGGATGCTTAGCAACGCCGTAGCCGAACTGTACCGCGCCATAGCCTTCTTTGTCCGGCGATTTCAATTGGGTAACGGTGATCGGTCCAGCCTCAATAACAGTTACGGGAACAACAATGCCGTCTTCACGGAATATCTGTGTCATCCCAACTTTTTTGCCAAGAATAAACGCCATATAAAACGCCGGCAATAGCCGGCTTAACGCTGGGCTATAACATACTGTTATTACCTTCATGAAATCCTGAAAGGTAACACATGCGGTATATCGAAGCTCGATATACCGCATCTATCACCCTTCGGGCTGACTACATCTTCAATTCGATATCCACGCCCGCCGGAAGATTGAGATTCATGAGCGAATCAATAATCTTCGCCGAATAGTTGGGAATGTCGATCAGACGCTTGTGGATCCGCATCTCAAACTGCTCGCGTGAGTTCTTGTCGATGAACGACGCGCGATTGACCGTATATTTGTGGATCTCGGTCGGCAATGGCACCGGTCCGACGATGAGCCCGCCGTTGCGCTCAACGGTTTCGACAATCTGCTTTGCGGACTTATCAAGAATCTTGCTGTCGTACGCCTTCAGTTTGATTCTGATTCGCTGTCCAGCTTCCTTTTTAGGTTCTTTCTTTGCAACGGCCATGGTTTTATTTCTAAAGAGCGAGATATCACTCCGCCCCCACCACTGGATAGGAACTTCCTATGCAGTAGCGGGGGCGGAGTGTTTCATGTCTATACGTTGACCTTGGTTACGACACCGGCGCCGACAGTCTTGCCTCCCTCACGGATGGCGAAGCGCTGCTTCTCTTCCATGGCGATTGGTGCGATAAGTTTTACTTTGAACTTCACAGTGTCGCCGGGCATAACCATCTCTGTTCCTTCCGGAAGGGTCACTTCGCCGGTAACATCGGTTGTGCGGAAGTAGAACTGCGGTTTGTACCCCTTGAAGAACGGGGTGTGCCGTCCTCCCTCTTCCTTGGACAAGATGTAGACTTCTGCGTCGAACTCGGTGTGCGGGGTGATACTGCCAGGCTTCGCGAGCACCTGTCCGCGCATGACGTCTTCCTTCTTGAGACCGCGGAGCAAAAGTCCCGCGTTGTCTCCGGCCATACCTTCGTCCAACTGCTTGTTGAACATTTCGATACCGGTAACGACGGTCTTGGCGGTTGGCTTGAGTCCGACGATTTCAAGTTCTTCGTTGATCTTTACCTTTCCACGTTCGATACGGCCGGTAACCACCGTGCCGCGGCCTTCGATTGAGAAGACATCTTCGACGGGCATCAGGAACGGTTTGTCGGTTTCGCGGACTGGATCAGGAATTTCGGAATCGAGCGCATCGGCAAGTTCCTTGATCGGCTTGAGAGCCGCATCATCCTTGGATGTCGCTTCGAGTGCTTTCATGGCTGAACCGCGGATGACTTTGATCGTGTCGCCCTTGTAGTGATACTTATTGAGGAGCTCGCGGATTTCGGCTTCGACAAGGTCGAGGAGTTCCGGATCATCAACCATATCGCACTTGTTCATGAAGACGATGATGTTCGGTACGCCAACCTGATAAGCAAGCAAAATGTGTTCGCGGGTCTGGGGCATCGGTCCGTCCGGAGCGGAAACAACAAGAACGGCTCCATCCATCTGGGCGGCACCGGTGATCATGTTCTTGATATAGTCGGCGTGTCCGGGAGCATCGATGTGCGCATAGTGGCGCTTCGGTGTCTCGTATTCGGAGTGGTGGAGCGCAATGGTGATACCGCGTGCGCGCTCTTCGGGAGCATTATCGATTTGGTCTACTTTCTCGACGCGCGCCAGGTAGCCATCGCCGAGCAGCGAGAGCGTATGCAAAATCGACGCAGTCAGCGTTGTCTTGCCATGGTCGACGTGTCCGATGGTCCCTACATTCAAATGCGGCTTCGATCGTTCAAATTTTCCTGCCATAACGAACTAATACGATCTATGAATCCAAGACCGTACGTTAAGTAATATTGTTCGATCAGTGTAGCAAAAAGAAACAGGGATTGCAAGTCCGACGCTCGGCCCATGCGCACGAGCACCATTTGAAGCCCCCGCGAGACTTCCGCATTCTTTCAAAATTATGGATTCGCCTCGCGGTGCTGCTGATTATACCGCTCGGCGGCCGTGCAATCCACAATTTTGAAAGTGCTCTTAGCGTATGGGCCCTCGCTAGCCTTAGCGTCGAGGCTTGCTTTTTTCAATTGAATCTCTAAGGTTAGAGCAGGCCCATACGGCCAAAACCTTCGGAGTTCTTCACAACCCACAGGGAAGGAAACAGGTGAACAGGTATGAGTCATGCAACGTGGACGCACCCATTCGCAAACGACCCCCGAGCTTACGCATCCGCTAAGATGCGAGCTCTTCTCAGTGACGACGCGAAGTTCGAGACTTGGCGAAAGTTGTGGCTCAACGGAGCCCGCTGCCAACGCCAACTCGGACTCGCAATCACCGAGGGGCAGATCGCCGAGATGGAAACACATCTCAAAGATCCGATCAAGTATGACCACGTCGCCGAGCTTGAGGTCAAGAAGCGTCATGACGTCATGGCGCATCTCGCCTACTTCGGCGAACTCTGTCCCGCGGCAGCCCCGATCATGCATCAGGGCTTCACGAGCTGCACCATAACGGACAACGCCGACCTCCTTCTCCATCGCGAGACGCTCGAGCTCGTCGAAATACGGCTCGCCCGCGTGATAGCTCGCCTGATGGAATTCGCCCGCCGACACTGGGATCTCGTGATTCTCGGTGCAACGCACTATCAGGCGGCGGAACCCGTCACCCTGGGAAAGCGTGCCTGCCTCTGGATTCAGGACCTTCTTGCCGACCTCCGGAACATCCGCGCGCTCTCCTCCGCTCTCCCGTTCCTGGGAGCCAAGGGGGCTACGGGCACCCAAGGTCCCCTGCTCACGCTCTTCAACGGCGATAAAGACCGCGTCCTGGAATTTGACCGGTTGTTCGCCGAGAGCTGCGGCTTCGTTGAACTCTCACCTCTTCTCGCGGGACAAACCTACTCCCGCAAGATCGATGCGAACATCATCTCGGCGCTTGCGGCGCTTGGCTCTACACTGGCCCGGATCAGCAACGATCTGCGACTCATGGCCCATGACTACGAACTCCAGGAGCCAAGGACTGAAGACCAAGTTGGCTCAAGCGCTATGGCGTTCAAACGCAATCCCATGCTCGCTGAACGTCTGCGAGCCATCGCTCGGTGGCTCATGGGTATGGCTGCCATCGGCCAGCAGATGTACGCCGACCAGTGGCTGGAGCGAACACTCGATGATAGCGCAACGCGCCGAATCCTCATTCCAGAAACCTATCTGGCGGCGGATGCGTGTCTGCTCATCGCTCAGTACCTTTTCGAGGGAGCAAGCGCGAACACCGCCGTTATCGCTGCGAACGTTCGGCGGCAACTCCCCTTCCTTGCGACGAGCGAAGTGCTCGCAGCCGCCACGCGAGCCGGACTTAGTCGCCAAACGGCGCACGAGCACATCCGCGTCCTCTCGATGGAGGCATGGGACGGGATATTCAATCGTGGCGAGGGAAACAATCTCCTCGAGCGCATCAAGGATAATCCCTTCTTCGCCCCGATCAAGGATCAGGTAGACTCGCTCGCAGAGCCCAATGTAGGCCTCGCCCCCGATCAGGTAGCTTGGTTCATCACGGGCACCGTTGAACCCGCACTCGCCATGTACAGAGATAACCTGGACGAACGGGTGACTCTGAACTTCTAATCAGCACCTTCAACCGCCGTGGCAGGACGGCAATGATAAGGATTTTTCCAAAACAAAAAGACGCGGGGCCTGCCCTCCGCGTCGTTTTTTATTTAATTTTTTTATTCGCTTACGGCTCTACAGCTTGTATCGCTCTATAGCTTTCCTCTCTATGCCTCCCTTGGCTCGCCGAGTTCCACATTCGTCTCGCGCTGACGGATTTCTTCTTTGAGGGCGAAGATTTCTTTGTTGAGGGCATCGATCAGGATTTGGTCATCCATTGATGGAGCGCTCGGCTGGGGCATGACCGGAGTGGGAGCAACCGGAGTTGAAATAGTCGGGATGGGGGTCGATTGATGGATTGGTGCAGTGACGGGGGTCGGAGGAACAGGAAGCGAAGGCTGGACGCTTGTTGGCAGGGTTTCCGAGGCAAATTTCTCGTACGGCAATATGACCAACTCGGGTTCGTTGCCGTTCATAACCAAGATACCGCCAACGCGGGTCGCGAGCTCTTTTAGTTTTGCGAGATCAAAAGCCATGGCCTTGGTATAACAAACCACTTGAAAAAGCACAAGGGGTATGATACCGTTATCCAGCATGGAAGGAGAAATACAAGCAGACAATCGATTGTACGAGCTCGCCTATCATATCACACCCGACCTCGAAGAGGCGGCAGTGAAGGCCAAGATGAGCGAAGTTGAATCCGTCGTTACCCAAAACGGCGGTGTTGTGGTGCTCTCCCGCGATCCGCGCCGAATGCATCTTTCATATCCCATCGCCCACAAGCACTATGCGTTCTTCGGCGTTCTTGATTTTCAGGGCAATCCCGAAGGCATCACCGCAATTGATTCACAAATGAAGCTGCACGAGGGAATCCTGCGTTACATGGTCTTGAAAAAGCCGGAGGAAGGAAAAGAAATTCGCTCGTTGGGCGATCGTCTCCGCAAAGCACGCTCGGTTGCGCCGACACATCAGAAGACCGCCGACGAAGGACGCAAAGTAGCCAAGCCCGCCGCAACGCCCGTTGAGCAAGAGAAGATGACTAAGGAGCTGGAAGACGTACTTGGGAAGATTTAGCGATACCAGCGGTACAGCGATACGAGCCGTAAAGCAAAACGCTCTACAGCTCTATAGCTTTACAGCTTTACAACTTGAACCTAAATAAGGTATTCATAATAGGGCGGCTGGCGGCGGATCCGGAAGCGCGAACGACGCCAAGCGGCCAACAAGTGGCAACGATTCGAATCGCGACTAATCGTGTCTGGAATGATCGGACGAGCGGACAGAAGCAGGAACAAGTCGAATTTCATACAGTGGTGTGTTGGGGAGGGCTCGCGGATGTCGCGGGAAAGTATTTAAAGAAGGGGCAGCTCGCATTTTTTGAAGGACGATTGCAGACCCGATCGTGGCAAGGCAATGACGGCGTGAAGCGGTATCGCACCGAGGTGGTTGCAGAAACGCTTCAGTTGGGACCAAAGGCAGGCGGTATGGGCGGATCATACGATCAATCCCCGTCCGCAAGTCCCGCAACCGCCCGATCAGCGCCACCCGAGAAGGAAGAAGAGATACCTATCATCGAAGAAGGCGCCCCGCTTGCCAGCCCTATCGGAAAAGAAACGGACGCCGTCGAAGAAGCAGAAATAGATCTGAAAGATATACCGTTTTAGAAAGCTGTTAGGTGTTAGTGGTTAGCTTCTAGGAAATTCCCGAAGCTAAAAACTAAAAGCTAAAAGCTAAAACCCGTGCCCCAAGAGCCTTGTCCCGCATGCCAGGAAAAAGTGAATTACGTTGATTACAAACAGACCGACATTCTGCGCAAGTTTGTATCAGGCCAATTCAAGATGTTCGGCGCTTCCCGCACAGGCCTGTGCAACAAGCACCAGCGCGACGTCGCCAATGCTATCAAGCTCGCTCGCTTCATGGCCCTCATGCCCTATACGAGAAATCAAACGAGGAAGAAGTAGAAATTAGGGCTAATATTGATACCTTGACAAATACCACAGAAATGTGGTATTATTGTTTCTAAGGAGGGTCCCGAACATGACAACCAGAGCCGCATGGATGTTGCTCCTACTCGTCGTGATAGCAAACGCCGCCGTGGGGCTCGGACAGGGGGACCTGATCCGTGCCAACAGAGTCGCCGACTGGATTTTCATCGTGACGTGCCAGCAGGTGATCATCTGTCTCATTGCTCTCGGCCTCATACGTTTCGCAGAAGGTCGCGCCATAACAAGGAAGGAGCAACTGATCGCGATCTCGCTAGTCTACATCGGGCGGACCATCTACGAGGCCATCGAGTGGATCCAGTCGACAGGATACCTCGGATGACCCCCCCCAAAAAAAAGTCTCGTCCACCACCCAGTTCGTTCCTATGGCAGAGGAAAAAATTCGTCGAGGGTATTTTGCCAGCCCTCAAACACTAAGCAATGTATCTCAATAGATTCCTTAGTAGCAAACGCAACCGGAAACGGTTGTTTTTGTTTTATGCTTCTCTATACAATTTTATCTCAGCAAATATCACCGACCACGAGAGTCCGAAAAGAAGCGCGTAGAGATACTCATCAATTGGGATTCCGAAAAAATACATTCCAAATGTTCCGTTAAAGTTCCATTGGGACTGGGTGAATCCGGGAAAAATCGCATTTACCACTAGTAGTGAAGAAATATAAAGAGCTAAAAATAGAAAGCCGCTGAGCAAGCTCTTAGCAAAAAGATCTCTCCGCAGCCACCACAAAAAAATAACAAGTATGCTGGCGATAATAAATAGTGCCCTGATCATTGGCAAAATATTCATACCTTGAGTATAGAGACCACTCAATGCAAGCAAAATCATGAACAGATAGATGATATGCGCATGATGCAAATATCTCTCATTTCTCGCGATTCGTTTTATATGATGATCGAATACGAACTCATAAAGCACCGCAACGATACCGCCTGTAAAAAAGCACCACAAAAAACTTTCCAAATCAAAAAGACCAGAAAGCTTGTAGATGACAACTGGGTGCCAATAATGAGGAACGAAGAACGGCTGGGTCAACCCAAAAGGCAGAAAAAGAAAGCTCGTAAAAAGCATTTCTCTGTGCAAATCTTTGCGAAAAAACCACAGACACGCCCACACGACTGCAAGTATGAAGCACCAAAATAAGTAGCCGTATTGCATAAACAATATCTTCTGTGGTGAACCGTTCTACAACTTGCTATTCTCCTTAATGCTCCGCTCGAGCCACTTGAGATCGTAGTTCATGATTTCCATGTGGAAGTTCGTCTCGTGGAAGCTGAATGGGTCTTATTGTGATTTTTCCATTTCCGGCGCCTCCTTATCAAATGCAAGTTGGTAGCTCAACACCTTCACCTGAGCGCCTGAAGCGTCTTTTAGAGTTTTGATCTTTCCTATCAATATGATTTTGTGATTCGGATCAAGTTCGTTGCTACCGGTCTTTATTATAATTTGATTTTCAGAAACAACGCCGAAAGAAACGCCATCGCCTTCAAGAGTCTGATGCAAACGATACGCATTGAGTGTAACGTCATCCCACGTGTACTTTGTGGTGTAGATGGGCACACTCATACCCTTGCCCATTGGTATACTTCCTGTTTTCTTACTATGTCCGACATATTCTTGAAATGGTCTCGTACCTTCAGATGTTAAATACCCTTCCGTTTTAACAAGGGGGTGTTCGGCAAATGATTCGGGATTTTTAACCAGGTCCTCGATCGCAGTTTGCGGAAGCGAATCAAAATCATTCCGCTCAAAAGGCCCACACGCCTCCAGGACCGCTAAAGCTCCGACTGTAAAATACTTCATCAAAAAAGCATCGCGTTTTAAAACAAGGCGCCCATCTTTTCTGATTTCTTGTTCTGCGCTCGGCGCTCCGCTTTCGGCTGTTGGGATTTCTTTAAACATAATTACACTGCTATATCTCCCTTTGCGCGGCTACCTTTTCATCAAGTTTATATCTCTTCTCAAATTCAAACTCGTAATACTCATTATTGCCCTTAAACCATTTACAATACAGGTTTGATTCTTCAGCTTTTATAAATTTGATTGAGTAGTTTGAGAGTTGTCAGTATTAGATTTATGGAGAAAAATAAAATATATACAAGTTATAATGACAACTACGATCGTAATCGAAAGGATAGATACCAAAATATCAGAAGTGGGACCTTCAGGAACAAGGTTTCTTGCAATTGCCAGAATTGCTAGAAAAATAATAAGTATGCCAATTATTTGAGCAACTCTGCCTTTGATGGATCTCTTGGACGATATTTTTACTTCTTTTTTGGAAACTATGTACAAACCCCAAATTAGCAACAATGTAAATGGAATCATAATATTTCTTATGAATAATATTATATCTCCCTCTGCGCGGCGGCCTTCTTAATAGCTTCCGCGATGTCTTTTTCGACTTTGGGGTTGTCTTTGAGGAATTGCTTTGCGCCCTCGACACCTTGGCCGAGTTTTACGTCACCATAGTTGTACCAGGCGCCGGATTTGTTCACGACTTCAAGCGCAACGCCGGTGTTCACGAGATCTCCGACTCGCGAGATGCCTTCGTTGTACATGATGTCGAACTCCGCTGTGCGAAATGGCGGGGCAACTTTATTTTTGACGATCTTCACCTTAACTCGATTGCCGACGATCTTCTCGCCGGATTGAATCTGGGCAGAGCGACGGATCTCAATACGCACTGATGCATAGAACTTGAGCGCGAGTCCCCCGGTCGTCGTCTCGGGATTGCCAAACATGATGCCAATCTTCTGGCGAATCTGATTGATAAAAACCACGGATGTATTGGTCTTTGAAATAATGCCGGTCAGCTTGCGAAGAGCATGGGACATGAGCCGGGCCTGAAGTCCCATGTGCTGTTGATCCATTTCGCCTTCGATCTCCGCGCGCGGAGTAAGTGCGGCAACCGAATCTACAACAACAAGTGCGATCCCGCCGGAACGCACGAGCGTTTCAACAATCTCAAGCGCTTGCTCACCGGTATCCGGCTGGGAAATGAGGAGATCGTTGATTTTTACACCGATTTTCTTCGCATATTCGGGATCGAGAGCATGCTCGGCATCGACATAGGCGCAGACTCCGCCTTTCTTCTGCATTTCAGCGACAAGATGGAGACAGAGCGTGGTTTTTCCGCTTGATTCCGGACCATAGATCTCGGTTACACGGCCGCGGGGAACACCGCCAACGCCAAGCGCCAAGTCAATCGAGATAGAGCCTGTCGGGATCACATCCACATCCACTCTACGCCCTTCACCAAGCTTCATGATAGACCCGTCGCCGTATTTTTCTTGGATTTCTTTGATCGCAAGGTCAACGGACTTGCTTGTTCCGTCGCCCTGCACTTTCGCGGTCTCTTTTTTTTCCTCGTCTTTTCCTTTTTTTGATTTGAACATAGTTTCAATCTTACACGATTTCGGATTGATAGCAATCTACGCAATACACAGTTTTGGGACGGTCGGGGGCGTAGCTTGTTTCGATGGCTTTACTGCATTTTGCGCACGTACGGTTCCAAAGCTTGAGCGGATTACGCTTGGCAAGACGCTCAAAATGCCGGCAGTTGGGGCAGAGCGTCGGCAATGAAATATTGTGGCGTTCATAGAATACTTTGTCCTCGCTCGTGATTCGAAACGCCGTCGTGCACGATTGAGCGCATTTTCCGTCATGCTCACAGGCGACAATATCACCCCCGATTTGATACTCTTTGACTTCCGGATCCCTCCAGCGATAGCCCTTGGCAAGTGCTTGATCTTTGGTTAATGTGAAGAACTGCTGCGCGACAGTTTCGTTATACGCATGGGGTGACAGCTTCATCGGAAAGAATTCCCCATACTCCCCCGTTTTTGACATTTGAGATTTGATTTTTGCGATTTGCGCAAAATATTCTTCGCGGTTGTATTGCTTATTCAGGATGCAGTGCTGCGCTTTTCTCAGCCCATTGCAGCCAAACAAATCCTGCGAGCTATGACAGTTCATGCAGTATTCTGAATTTACCAGCTGGATCCAGCATTCGTTGCAAAATTTCAAATCCGCGCATTGGATGCCAACATTGATACTTTCATACATCCGCTCCGATTTGTTGCTCCACGGCCCAAAATCCATAAGATCCTTCCCATACAGCACCCGATAGCAATATCGCGCGTCTTCGACTTCAAGCACATTGTAGGAGTGAAAAACATTTTTTGAATTTTCAATCCAGTTGCCGCTAACGTTGGCGCCATGACGGACAACGAGCGCGGGTACCGGAAGTGTGCGCTTAAGTTCTTCAAATTTCTCAAGTTGCAATTTCGCGCGTGGCAACTCCGCGAGATATTCCTCGCGGGTATATTGCTGATTGTAAATACAGTAGCTCTTGTTGCGCAGATTCACACAACCAAAACAATCAGTGCAATTGCGACAATTGAAAAGATAGGAGGAGTTGGCGCACTCAGTGCATTCTTGGGAATAGAAAAGATTATTGCACTGGTAGATGTCGGTGCATTCGTAGCATCGCTCGCATTTTTGTGCCGTGAAACAGTCAACGCAATCTTTTGAAAAATCATACCCCATGCCATACCGGCAATCCTCCGCATGAGTCGTCTCAAACACCAAATAGCAGTTTTTCATGTCGGTTACCCGATTGGTGTATTCACTGTTGATGCTAAAGCCCTGCCTCACCACACCGCATCGCGGGACAGCATCACGAAGCTCCAAGAATTGATCGAAAAAATTTTTTGAAAAATCATAATCCCGCCCATACGACTTTGGATCCCACATATCAGACCACCAACACTGATAGCAGTAGACGGGAAATGGCGCGTCGGCGGGATACATAAAAATCTTTTCGGCATGGCACAAATCGCACGCGCGCTTGTACAGCGCCCGTTCGTTGCGAAACGTCATCCGCCTTATCATCCGGCATTCCGGACACCACGTCGGCAGCGGAACGTGAAAACGATTATAAAACTCCCGGTCCTCCGGGAAAATTTGGAAATCTTTTTTGCAACTTTGGCATGTCACGATAGTCTCCATAAAGGCTAGTGGTTACTCCCTTCCCTTTCCGTTATCAGCGGGGAAATCCTTCATGACTCCTGAATATTCTGGGATATAATGAAAATCGGCAATACCACTTTCCTTTTCAAACGCGAGTTCATATTTTGCAAAATTTGGACCTTCTATCATTGTGAAGCGTCCCCGTTCCTTCTTAGAAATATAGAGCGCTTTATCGGCAGATTCAAATGCATCTTGAAAAGGAAGAACTTCTCCGGATCTTACCAAAACACAACCCGCACTGATAGTCGGCGATGTAATATCCGATGCTATCTTTATAGCACCAATGTATCCGGCAATGCGTGCCATGATATTACGAATATCGTCGGGTGTGACATCGGACAAAAGAACAAAGAATTCATCACCGCTCTTGCGACAGCCAATGTCAAAATCACGAATATGTTCCCGTATAATTCTCCCAATCTCGATCAAAAACTTATCCCCTTCGGCATGCCCATATCGATCGTTAATTGTTTTAAAATAGTCGACATCAAATGCGATCAAAGAGACCACCTTGCCTTCGGGAATGTATTTGATACTACGTTCATACAAAGATTCAACCATGCCGAATTTAAAGAGCCCAGTTAACTCATCCACTTGTCCGCGAATTTTCAAATCGGTATTTTTTTTCGCTGTTTTATCAACGTATGTGTCCAGATAGGAAAGAACTTCCTCGCGCTTTTCAGCTTTCGCCTTCTCTTCAAGATCCGGGTAATCTCTCTCAATTTCTTCAGCAACGGATTTAGAAAGATCTCCAATAATAGATATCCTCTCTTGTGCTATTATTCTTTCAATTTCCTCAGCAACACCGCCCTTTTCGCTCGGAGATCGCTTGATCGGAAATTCTTTTTCTGCGCTCATAGTTGAAATATTGATTTACCTTATACAATCTCCGCTTGGTAACACTCTTCACAATATACAACTTCGGGGCGTTCGGGGGAATAGGGAGTTTCGAATTCATTCGGACACTGCTCGTCACCATGGGAGTGACTCGCGCTGTTCGTGTAACGTGTATCGTGTAACGCCGGATCAGACGCTACACGCTGTGCGTTTTGCGCTACACGGCCCGGGCACATGCAGGTGTGATGATGGAGTTCACGCGGCGCGCGCAACGCGATGCGGACGGAGTCGCGGCACGGGTAGCACTGACGCGGAATCGGTATCTGTTCTCGCCGGTAGAATGCAAGCTCCGGTTCGACAATGTTGTAATTGCGACTACAGGTCACGCACTTAAGTACTTGCTTGAGGATATCGTCCTGGATATCACTAATTAGATCGGGAATCTGCTCGGGCGGAAGCGTCTCCTTGTCAAACGTTCCCGGAGTATTGTCCTCCCATTTCCAACCTTTCGCCAACACCTCGTCTTTGGCAAGATGATTTCCGAAGACATAGTTGTGCGACTCGTTGTATCCGAACGGACTAAGACTGATCGGGAAAAACTCACCATATTCCCCTGTTGTTTTCATGCGTTCGATAATCTTTGCCTTAAGCACTTTGTATTCTTCAGGAGAGTATTTATTATTAAGGATCATATACTCGCCCTTTTTTAGTCCGATGCAACCGAAAAGATTTTGCGAGTTGAAGCAATTGTCGCAATACTCGAGATGCGAAACATCGTAGGTTACGTTGCAAAACTTGAGATTAAAGGCGCGAATGAGCGCGTGGCATTCGTAGATAAGTTCTATTTTTACCGCATTGCGGTAGCTGTCCATGACATCTTTCCCCTCCTCAACATTGGCGACAAACTTGACGTCCTCGCAATCCGCGGCATCAAACGCATGATGCGTGTTTTTTGCATTGAAGATATAGCTTCCGGTTATATTGGTTGAGCGTTCGACAACAGTGTACTTATTGATTGCCTTTGTTCGTATAAGCTCGATGAATTGTTGATAGAGCTTTTTGCGCGTTGCGTATGACCCAAGCTGGAATTCTTTTACTTTCCTTTGATATTCCTCTTTGGAATATTGCTCGTTGAGAAAGTAGTTACTCTTGTTGCGGAGATTCACCGACAAGAAGCAATCTGTGCATCCGCGTAGGTCATAGCAGTAGTAGCAGTTGGAGCAGGCGTTGCACAGGATACAATAATGACACTGATAGCTATTATCGACGTTGATGCACTGATAGCATCGCTCGGCCTTCATATAGATGTTTGTGCAATCGAGCAAATCGCGCGATTGTAACACAAAATCACCATACAATACGTTTTCGCAATTCATGATTGATGATCCCATAAAGCAATCTTTGTTGTCAGAGGAGTGGTTGGTATATTCCGAGCGCACGCTGTTTTTCCCCAGCATCGCAATCCGTGGCACAACTTGTTGTAATTCTGCGAATTGCTCAAAAAACGACCGACTAAAATCATAGTCGCGTCCGAATGCCGTGGCATCCCAGTTGTCCGACCACCAGCATGGCTGGCAGTAGACCTTAAATGGTTTGTTCGGTGAGTACATGGTCACCGTGCTTTTACCACACAGATCACAATTCCGTCGATACAAGTTCCGGTCGTTCCGCCAGGCATAGCGCCGCACCACGCGGCATTCCGGACACCACGTCGGCGGCGGGACACGGATCCGCTCGTAAAAACTCGCGTCGTCCGGCTCGATAGTGAAGGATTGGTTGCAGTTTTTGCAGTCTGGCATGATGTAAGTTTATATGAATTGATTATAGAAAGCGAGTCTGATTTTAAACGCTTTCAAAGCTGATTTCTCTGCTATTGCGAGCGTACGACTATCAATGATAAGAGATTTCAGCGACGGGCTAAACGAATCGGCATGGCCCTTCCCGCCTTTTTCGTCGTGTTTAAAATGAGGATAATAGAACATTGATTCTTCGGGCTGAATTCCAAAGCGAGCCGCGAGTACCGGTACAATGTGCCGGTATGTTTCCGCCGGAAGTATCTCACCGGCAATACGCAGAGCAACTAATATTTTGAGGTCGTAATCCAATTGCGGATATCGAATCAGATCGAAAAGCTGTTTGATGGTTCGCTTCGTCTGCGGAGATGCTTCCGTATTGAGCATTCGGTTTTTTGATATTCCTATTTTTTCGACAAGATCATGGAAGCGATCATCTTGATGCGTTGGAAGGTCGCGTGGAATTTCATCCCGCAAAATGGCGCGAAGTATTTCTTTGTCACCTTCTCCGTCCAGCCCTAGCTTCGCTCTCTCATACCACGGCACAAAAATACTCGAGAGATGCCCCACTTGAAACAGAATATCAACAAAGAATTTGTTGTTTTTCTTGGGAAGTTTTTGCCAGAGAAAGTGGGCATTGAACTTCTTGATTAACAAGTTTTCGTAATTATCATATCGTTCAAAATACTTCATCATTTCAACAGGATACGGCATGAATATATTTTGTCAAAAAAACAATACATTTTTTGTATAATTTTACACAAAAACTTGATTTCATTATATGATAATGCTAGTATTTCTGTATGAATCATCTAGACAATAAAGTAATTGAGCGTAAGCTCACGGAATACAATCTCACAGAAAAGCAAGCAAAAATCTATCTTTCTGCCCTGAATCTTGGCAAGACGAGCGTCCAAGCACTCGCGCGAAAAGCGCGCATCGAACGGAGCAATGCCTATGATGCCATTGAGTCCCTCATCGAAAAAGGGCTTATGAGTGTGGCCGTTGAGGACAAGAAACGCTATTTCACGGCTGAATCGCCAACTGTTCTGGGACGTATCATGGAAGAAAAGAGAATAGAGCTCGACGCCTTACTTCCCCATCTCGAAGCGATACACAAAACCGCCGGCACCGCACCGCGAGTAATGCTCTATCCTGGAATCGAAGGCTACCGAACTGCCTATGAAAATACTCTTAAATGCATAGAAAAGAAGCTGTTCGGTATCTTCTCCGTCCGCGACATGCGAGAAGTACTTGGCGCTGATGTCGTTGATCGAATCATTGAAAAGCGTGTCATGCGTGGAATTGCATTGCGCGTCATACGATCGCAAGAGCGAGAACTTCCCGATGTACGCTACCCAACAAGCGCCAGTCAACTGCGCGAAGTTCGATTCGCACCTCATGGTATGGATTTCCCTATCACAACCTACGTGTATGACAATAAAGTTGTAATCCTATCTTCAAAAAAAGAAACGTTTGGATTGATTATCGAAAGCGCTGATATCGCCCAAGCTCATCGCTATTATTTTGAAGCCCTTTGGGAAATCAGTAAACCACAATAGAGATCACGCTACCTCTGCTTGATAGCACTGCTCACAATATACTTTTTCGGGTCGATCAGGAGTATAGCTGGTTTCAAATTCATTGGGACACTGGCCGGTGTGGTGTGGGTGTGCCTGAGCGCACATGCAGGTTCGGTGCCAGAGCTTGAGCGGATTGCGCTTAGCAATACGCTCATAGTGGCGGCAGTTGGGACAGAGGTGCGGCAAAGGCAAATTCATGCGTTGATAAAACTGCAGTTCGGAAGCTGTGATCTTAAACGCCGTCGTGCATTGCTGGTTGCATGTTCCTTGGTGTTCGCATTCAAGAACTTCGTTGAGAATCTTTTCAGAAACTAAAGAAATCTTTCCGGGTATATCCCCTGCTGAAAGTGTAATGCCATAGTTGCGTTCCGATGATTTTTGCCAGCCATATCCTTTTTGTTTCGCTTGTTCTTCAGTTAATGGAAAAAATTCCTGGGCGACTGTTTCATTGTAATTTAAGAGTGACAATCGAATGGGAAAATATTCGCCGAATTCCCCCATCGTTTTCATGTGATCTATGATGCGCCTTTTTAATTCTTCGTAAGTTTCTTTGTCATATTGCTTGTTCAGAATACAGTATGATTTGCTACGAAGTCCTACGCAACCAAAAAGATTTTGCGAATTCGAACAAAAATCACTATACATGATGTCATTTGATTCACCGGTTGTGTTGGAAAAGAAACATCGGACAACCTTCCAAAAACCAAGATATTCATACGAAAGCTCTGAATATTCACAGTAGTTGACGTCGTGCACATCTTTTGCATGAATAAGTCGCATAGCATATGCTGAATCTTCGGCAAGTTTCACATCGAAACTGGTACGGATATTTTTAGATTGCACGATATGATCTCCCGACACGTTCATGCATTGCAATGTAGTCGCGGACCGATGTGGTATCTCGAGCTTGAGTTGCAAGAATTTTTGTCTGACTTCTTCGAGCGCCTCTTGACCTCGTGAAAGAATATCATCGCGTTTCTCTTTATATTCCGCACTGGTATACGGCTGATTGAATATGTAATATTGCTTATTACGTAGACCAACGCACCCGATGCAATCCTGACAGTTTTTACAGTCGTACGCATAAAGTAAATTCACCGATGAAGCACAATCTTGCACGAAGGCGCAATGGGAAAGTTTTTCGCAATCAATGACCTCATAGCAATACTCAGACTCTCGGGCGAGATAGGTATCAACACAATATTTTGATTCGTAGGGTAAACCGTACAAACAGTCTTCAACGTAAAGCGAACCGAAACAAAGATAACAATTTTTGGCCTCGCCAACGTAATTACAATATTCACTATTGATCATATTCGTATTTCGAAGGTTTGGCCGTGGTACGCAATCTTGCAGTTTTCTAAATTGCTCAAAAAATGAGACTGCAAAATCGCAGTCACGACCATATTTCATCGGATCCCATCCATCTTCACGCCAACATGCTTGGCAATATACGGGAAACGACTTGTCTTCAGAATACATCGAGATAACTGATTTATTGCACAACCCGCAGGTGCGTTTATAGAAATTGCGTTCGTTTCGAACAGCTAGCCGCCGAATCAATCTGCATTCCGGACACCACGTCGGTGGCGGAACTTTTATTTTTTCATAAAACAAAAAATCATCGGGTTCGATGGTGAACGACTGGGAGCAGTTTTTGCATTGTTTTTGTTCGGGGTTCATTGCTTCTTCTTAAACATCTCGAGTAAATCGAGAAACATTCGGTCCGCTTCTTCAAGTCGGGCCAACTTCTCATCATCATGGGGAATCTCTTTGTATTTCTTCATCCACGAAAACTCTTTTTTCATGCGAAGAAATGCGTCGAGTATTTCATTGCTATTAGGACCAACCCCACGTGATAAGACGGCGATAACATGTTCGATGATCGCATATGGCGCAGTTGCTTTATTGTTTTTTAATTTATTATTTCCAAGGAAGGAGGATCCGGCAGTATAATATAATCGGTATGCCTCGTCCCCCAAATCATGGCGAGTTTCTGGATCGTTGCCAAAATTATCAATAATAATTGGTGTGTTCAGATATTTGATGAAGTATGAGAGCAGCTCGGCAACCATATGACTATCGAGTCCAAAAGCGGAGAGCTTGTCCAAGTCATACTCCTCAGCACGAAACTCAATCTTTGCCGGTTGAATCATCCGCAGGTTATGCTCGCGCATGAATTCTTCACTATCAAAAGCTCGCACCGGTTTTTGCGGTTCACGCTCGGCAACTTCCGGAAGTTCCGGAGTTGAAGATAATTCCCGGCCTAGTTCATCCATATGATACGGGTGAATCAGATCTCTTCCTTATCGTCGCGGTGCGGGCCGAGTTCATTGGCAGGCATATCGTCAGACGGTGGAGCATCGACGCCGTCGGCGGTGATATACACATCGCGGGGCTTGGCGCCTTCGCCCGGACCGATGATGTTGCGTTCTTCGAGTAGATCGAGAAGCCGGGCCGCTCGGGCATAACCGACTTTGAGACGGCGCTGAAGAAGCGATGCGGAAGCCTTCTGCGCTTGCACGACAACCTCCTTGGCTTCACTGAAAAGTTCATCGCCTGCGTCATCATCGCCACCGGAAGAACCGCCACCAATAATCTCATCTTCGGAAATCGCGAGTCCATCCTCCGCTTCAGCTTCGCCGTTTTTCTCTCTATTCAGTTCGCCGAGTTCTTCTGCTTGTTTCTTGATGAAGTTTACGACATCTCTGACTTCCGATTCACTGACGAACGCGCCTTGGACGCGGCGAAGCTTTGAGCTCGTATCTCCCGATTGGTATAGCATGTCCCCGTTGCCCAGCAGGCGTTCCGCACCGGCATTGTCGAGAATCGTGCGCGAATCGATCTGCGATGCGACTTGGAGCGCAAGGCGCGTGGTGATGTTCGCTTTGATGAGTCCGGTAATGACTTCTACCGACGGGCGCTGAGTCGAAACGATGAGGTGGATACCGACGGCGCGCGCCATCTGCGCAAGACGTACGATCGCCGATTCCACATCGCGTCCATGCGATGCCATGAGGTCGGCGAGTTCGTCGATCACTATCACAATGAATGGCATGAGGTCTTTCTTCTCCGCCATTTGCTTCGTATTGAATGAGTAGATGTCGCGCGAACCGACACCGGAGAGCCGTTCATAGCGTTTCTCCATTTCCCGTACCGCCCAGCGAAGTGCGTTGATGACTTTCTTGGTATCGACGATGACAGGCGTAATCAAATGCGGAATGCCATTGTACAGCGTCAACTCGACGCGCTTGGGATCAACAAGAATCATCTTGAGCATGTCAGGCGAATTTTTGTACAAAAGCGATAACAAAATACTATTGACCGTAACCGATTTGCCCGTGCCGGTCGCGCCGGCAATGAGCATATGTGGCATTTTCTCAAGACCTGTCAAAACCGGAAAACCTGCCACATCACGCCCAAGCGCAAGCGGAAGAAAGTATTTGCTCTTGCGGAAGTCATCAGTGTCAACAAGATCGCGCAGGCCGACAAGCGCCGATTTTTTGTTCGGCACCTCAATACCAACGAGCGCCTTGCCGGGAATCGGAGCTTCGATACGGATCGGATGGGCGGCAAGCGCAAGCGCAAGGTCGGATTGGAGCGCCGTGATGCGCGAGAGCTTCACACCAACCGCGGGACGAAGCGTAAATTGCGTGACCGTCGGCCCGATTGATACCTCGCCCATTTCCACTTCAATGCCGAAGTGCGCAAGTGTGCGCTTGATGATGCTGGCGTTCGCATTGATATCGCCGGCACGGGGCTGATCTTTGTCGGAGTGCAAGATATCAACGGGCGGAAGCGTCCATTTGCCGGATTTTGAAAACTTGATGACAAATTCCTTTTCTTCGTCTGACTTCGCCTTCTGAGCGGCCGCCTGCTCTTTGTTATCCGCGGGCTTTATTGAGGATGGATCCGTTTTCTGATCCACGATCTGTGATCCGCGCTTTATAATAATATTGTCCTCAAGCGGTTTGGCTTCGCCGGGCACCGCCCCTTCCTCATCTTCCTTGCCACGCCAGAGAACATGCAGCGGAATATTAAGCGCAAAAAGGATTGAAATGAAAATTAAAAACAATATGATCACGAGTGCCGCCACAAAACCGAATGCCCCCAACAGCGGCCCGCCCAGGATGATTCCCAGATACCCGCCCTGCGTTATCCGCTGCGGGCCATCGCCGTTGCCGAGAATATAAAAGAAGGCGAGGAAGGAAAGCAAGAACAAGAGCGTTCCAAGAACCGCACTGGTGTACATCTTGCGGTGGATGGATTTGAAGAACGCGATCCCAAGCATAATGAATACGACGGGCACCAAGAAACTTCCCCATCCGAAAAGCCGGCCCGATATGGTATTAAAGAGAAGGCCGGCGGAACCCGCTCGATTGAAGAAGGCGAGGGTCGCCAAGATCGCCGCGGCAACGCTGATGACGCCCCAAATGCTGTTTTTGGTTTCTTGGGAAATACCGATACTGAATCTGCCTTCTCTATCCTCTTTCCCATTCTTGATTTTCTTCTTACCGTTCTTCATTCCATTGGAGATAGTACTGATGCCCTCTAAGGATACAAAATGCGCCCGCGAAACACAACCTATTGACGAAATAAGATTCCTGTACTAAGATGCATATACGTTGGTGTTGATAACGCTCATTGACAAAGTTCCCGAAAGGACTAAGCTTGTAAAATCCTCGGAAAACCTGGTGATTTCGCAGAGCGTGCGCCGTACCTTCCGCGAAGTCCCTAGTGTTCGTTGGCAAGCGTATACAATTAGAATAAGTGGCTTCTGATATCTCACACAAGTAAATAGGTACAATTTTGGATTAGTCTCGGGCAACCGGGAATGGGTCTTTTTTGTCGCATATGGGCCGTTTGCCCATCACAATATACACCGCCGTGCCAAATCGACCGCGCAAAATTTTTTCAAAATACGCCCCGGAGGTTTTCGAGGCGCCTGACTTGGTTCAGGTTCAGTTGGATTCGTACAAATGGTTCCTCGATGTCGGATTCAAAGAGCTTCTCAATGAAGTATCTCCTATTGAAGACTGGACAGGCAAAGAACTCGAACTCCGATTTTTGGATTTCAAGCTCGAAGAGCCCAAGTACAGCGAGCGTGTCGCCCGCGAGCGCAACATAACGTATGAAGCGCCGTTGCGTATCAAGATCTCTCTGACACATAAGCGCGACAAACATGTCGAGGAGCAAGAAGTCTATCTCACCGACTTCCCGCTCATGACATCCCGCGGAACATTTATCATTAATGGCGTCGAGCGCGTAGTAATCTCCCAGCTCATTCGCAGTCCCGGTGTATTCTTCACTCTTTCCCGCGCAAACCGCTTCAAGCGGCTTTTTGGTGCCAAGATCATCCCGTCCCGCGGCGCATGGCTCGAATTCGAGACCGAATCATCCGGCGTTATTTCCGTTCGCATCGACCGCAAGCGCAAAGTACCCGTCACATCTCTTCTGCGCGCATTCGGCATGTCAAGTGACGAGGAGATCAAGAAGGCATTTGAAGATGTAGAGACCGACCCGGACATGAAGTATATCGTCTCCACAATCGTCCAAGATGCTGCGTCAAACGAGGAGGAAGGATTGATCGAGGTCTACAAGCGCATCCGTCCCGGCGATCCGGCGACTCCCGAGAATTCACGCCAAATGGTCAAAAACATGTTCATGAGCTTTGCGCGCTACGATCTCTCCCGCGTCGGCCGCCACCGCATGAATCAACGCTTCGCCACAGACTACCCTCTCGACGAAGAGAACCGAACCCTCAAGAAAGAGGACTTGGTTGCCGTTCTTCGCGAAATTATCAAACTCAACAACGACCCGCAAGCCCAGCCGGACAACATCGATCACCTTGGCAATCGCCGCGTAAAGACGCTGGGCGAACTTCTGCAGGACAAATTGCGTCTCGCGTTCTCCCGCATGGAACGCACGATCAAGGACCGTATGAGTACTATCGAACTTGAGACGGCCGTTCCCGCGCAATTCGTCAATTCCCGGCCAATCGTTGCCGGTGTCAAAGAATTCTTCTCATCCGGACAGATGTCGCAGTTCATGGACCAGATCAATCCCCTTGCCGAGCTGGAGCACAAGCGCCGATTGTCGGCACTCGGGCCCGGAGGCCTCACGCGCGAGCGCGCGAGTTTTGAAGTCCGCGATGTGCACCCGTCCCACTACGGTCGTATTTGTCCTATTGAAACCCCCGAAGGTCCGAACATCGGTCTTGTCGGCCACTTGTCCTTGTATGCGAAGGTATCTCCGCTTGGATTTATCCTGACTCCGTATCGCACTGTCCGCAAAGGTGCGGCAACCGACGAGGTTGCCTACATGAACGCGACGGAAGAGAATCAACACATCATCGCAAACGCCGGAGCATTGCTCGATGAAAAAGCCCGGTTTATCGAAGAGATGATCCCCGCGCGTATTCATGGCGAGGTCGGCTTGGCTCATCGCGACGATATCACGCTTATGGACGTATCTGCGAAGCAGCCGTTTTCCGTTGCCACATCTCTGATCCCTTTCCTTGAAAACGACGATGCGAACCGTGCACTCATGGGATCGAACATGCAGCGCCAAGCCGTTCCTATCATCTCTCCGGAAGCTCCGATCATCGGCACCGGTCTTGAAGGCAAAGTTGCGCATGACTCCGGCGTGTTGATCCTCGCCAAAGAAAGCGGCATTGTCGATAAGGTTGATGCCTCAACTATCGTGATTAAGGACGATGATGGAGAGCGTCACGAGTACCAGCTCCTCAAATTTATCAAATCGAACCAATTTACCGCTATCAACCAACGACCCATCGTACACATCGGCCAGAAGATCAAAAAGGGCGATGTACTTGCAGATGGTCCCGCCACGCAAAACGGCGAGCTCGCGCTGGGACGCAATCTTGTTGTCGCGTTCTTGTCATTTGAAGGAGCAAACTTCGAGGATGCTGTCGTACTTTCCGAACGTCTTGTCAAAGAGGACCTCTTCACTTCAATCCATATCGAGGACTACTCTATTGATGTCCGCGAAACGAAGCTCGGTCCCGAGGTAACCACCTATGACATTCCCAATCGCTCCGAAGCGAAGCTCAAGGATCTCGACGAAGAGGGCATCGTTCGCATCGGCGCGGAGGTCCGTTCGCAAGATATTCTTGTGGGAAAGATTTCACCCAAGGGCGAAAGCGATCTGACTGCAGAAGAGCGCTTGCTCAAGGCAATCTTCGGAGAGAAATCTCGTGATGTGAAGGATACTTCGCTCACGCTCGATCACGGCAAGACCGGCCGCGTCGTGGCGGTCAAGATATTTTCCCGCGACCAGGGCGACAAGCTCAACGCCGGCGTTATCAAGTCCATTCAGGTATCGGTCGCGCAGATGCGCAAAATCCAGGTCGGCGACAAGCTTGCCGGACGCCACGGAAACAAGGGTGTCATCTCCACCATTCTTCCCGAAGAAGACATGCCGTATCTGCCCGACGGCCGCCCCGTTGACATGATCTTAAGTCCTCTCGGCATCATTTCCCGTATGAACATCGGACAAGTTCTTGAGACCCATTTGGGCTGGGCCGCTTCCAAGCTTGGTTATCGCGCCGCCGTTCCGTCAATGGCGGGACCAACCGAAGCCATGATCAAGGAACAGCTCAAAGAGGCAGGTCTGCCTGAAGACGGCAAGATCGTTATTTACGACGGCAGAACGGGCAGATCATTTGAACAAAAGACTACCGTCGGCGTTATTTACTTCATGAAGCTTTCACATATGGTGGAAGACAAGATGCATATGCGCTCTATCGGGCCATACTCGCTCATTACACAGCAACCACTCGGAGGAAAAGCACAATTCGGTGGCCAGCGTTTTGGAGAAATGGAAGTCTGGGCGCTCGAAGGCTACGGTGCGGCATATACGCTCCAGGAAATGCTTACCATCAAGTCCGACGATGTCCAAGGACGCGCTAAAACATATGAATCCATCATCAACGGCGAGAAGATTCGTGCGCCACATTTGCCGGAATCATTTAAGGTATTACTATCAGAGATTAAAGGTTTAGGTTTGAATGTCGAGCTACGTGAGCAGTAACAGGGCTATAAAGGGATACGAGCTGTAAAGCTTTATAGCTTGTATCGCTCCTATAGCTTTAACGCTAACAGAATGGATTTTGCAACACTAAAAATCACGCTTGCGTCTCCGGAGCAAATGCTCGAGTGGTCATACGGCGAAGTGACGAAAGCCGAAACGATCAACTACCGAACACAGAAACCAGAAAAAGAAGGTCTCTTCTCGGAGGCGATCTTTGGTCCGACCAAGGACTGGGAATGCTATTGCGGCAAGTACCGCAGAATCCGCTATAAGGGAATCATCTGCGACCGCTGCGGAGTCGAGGTTACCCGCTCAATCGTACGCCGAGAACGCATGGGACATATTACGCTCGCCGCTCCGGTTGCTCATATTTGGTTCCTCCGCGGCATCCCCTCCCGCATCGCTTCCATTTTGGATGTTTCGCTTCCCGAGCTCGAGCGTGTTATCTATTTTGCCGCCTATATTGTCACCAGCGTCAACACGGATCTCAAGACCGAAGCCATGAAACGTCTCGAAGATGAGTTCCGCTCGCTTCTTAAAAACGAAACCCGCGAATCCGAACAAGAGAAACTCAAGGAACAGCGCGACCGCGAAAAAGAGTCTCTCAAGAATCTCAAGAAATATCAGATTCTTCCCGAGACGGTCTATCAGGGCATGTCTGTCAAATACGGCGAGGTCTTTGAGGCGGGCATCGGCGCCGAAGCCGTCCGCAAGCTTCTCGAAGAAATCAGCCTCGACGACGAAGTGAAACGCTCCGAAGACCAGCTCAAGATCGTAGACAATCCCGTCACCCAGAAAAAACTCATGCGCCGAGTCAAGCTACTCAAGGGACTTGGAAGGGCAGGCCTGCGCCCCGAGTGGATGATTATGAATATTTTGCCGATCATCCCCCCGCTTCTGCGTCCGATGGTTCCGCTTGATGGCGGCAGATTTGCAACATCCGATCTCAATGATCTCTATCGCCGCGTCATCAACCGCAACAATCGCCTCAAGCATCTGCTCGAACTGCGCGCGCCACAAGTCATCACCAAGAACGAGAAGCGCATGCTGCAGGAAGCCGTGGACGCGCTTATCGACAACTCAATGCGCCGCGGCCAGACGCTTGTCTCCGCATCTACGGGACAAAAGCGTGCGCTCAAGTCGCTTGCCGATATGCTCAAGGGCAAACAGGGGCGGTTTCGCCAAAACCTGCTGGGCAAACGTGTCGACTATTCCGGCCGTTCCGTTATCGTCATCGGACCAACGCTCAAGATGGATGAATGCGGTATTCCCAAGTACATGGCGCTTGAGCTTTTTAAGCCGTTTATCATACATTATCTCATTGAGAAGGGACTCGCCCACAACATTCGCTCGGCAAACCACCTCATCGATCAGGAGACACCCGAAGTCTGGGAAGCACTTGAGTTCTCAATCCAGAACAAGCTGGTACTCCTTAACCGCGCTCCAACCCTTCATCGCTTGTCGGTGCAGGCGTTCAAACCAAAGCTGATTGAAGGCAAAGCTATCAAGATTCCCGCCATGCCGGTACATGCGTTCAATGCGGACTTCGACGGAGACCAGATGGCTGTCCATTTGCCGCTGACCGATGAAGCGCAGAAGGAGGCGCGCGAGCTCATGCTTTCAACGCATGGCATTCTCAAGCCCTCAACCGGCGATCCCGTCGCTATCGCGAGTCATGATATATCATTCGGCTGCTACTACATCACGAGCGTTAATCTTCTGGGCGCTTTGGGCGACGGCAAAATATTTTCCTCGGAGTCGGAAGCTATCATGGCGCTTGACCACGAGCTTATTGATATCCGCGCAAATGTCAAAATCATCGTCTCCAAGGACGTGAAGGGTTCCGATACGCGATTTATCGAAACCTCCGTCGGCCGGGCCATTTTCAACCGAGCCCTTCCCGAAGACTATCCGTTCCTCAATAAAGTAATCAACAAAACCGACCTGCGCGAAATCGAAGCCGATATTCTCGCCCGCTATGGAGAAGATCGCTGTGTTGAATTCCTCGATAAAATCCAAGAACTTGGATTCCACTATGCCACTGTTTCCGGCGTGTCATGGGGTATGGATGACGTGAAGATTCCCCCCGAGAAGGCAAAGATGATCGCCGATGCGGAAAAAATCATCCACCAAAATGTCTCTTTGTATGAACAAGGTCTTCTGACGGAATACGAACGCAAATCCAAGGCCATCGAAATCTGGACTGGTGTTAAATCAAACATTGAGAAGGTTGTGCGGGGACAATTCAATCAAAACGACTCCATCTTCATGATGGTGGACTCCAAGAGCCGCGGAAACTGGGGCACGGTCAACCAGCTTGCCGGTATGCGCGGACTTATGGTCAAACCGGACGGAGAATTGATCGAATTGCCGGTGAAAAGCTCATTTAAAGAGGGTCTCAATGTGCTCGAATACTTCATCTCCACCCACGGCGCCCGCAAAGGACTGGTGGACACTGCCTTACGTACCGCAAGCGCCGGCTATCTGACTCGCCGTCTCGTGGACGTAGCGCAGGATATTGTCATCCAAGAGGAAGACTGCAAAGACAAGGAAGGATTTATCATATTCAGCGAGGACAACAAGTTCACCGGCGAGAACTTCTTCAAGCGCGTTTTGGGACGCGTTCCGCTCGAGGACATCAAGGATAAAGATGGAACTGTCATTGCCAAAAAGAACCATGTCATCGAGACTGATACGGCCCGTGCGATCGTCGCAGTCAATCCCACAACAATCAAATTCCGCTCCCCAATCACCTGCAAGTCCCGATCGGGATTGTGCCAGCTTTGCTATGGACACGACCTTTCCAACCACTTGCTGGTGAAAATCGGCCAAGCGGTCGGTATCGTCACGGCACAAGCCATTGGAGAACCGGGGACCCAGCTTACTATGCGTACCTTCCATACCGGAGGTGTTGCATCAGTCGGTGACATCACTATGGGATTGCCCCGTGTCGAAGAAATCTTCGAGGTTCGTCCCCCGTCCGGCAAAGCCATTATTTCCGAAGTCGACGGCACCGTCACGAGCGTCGAGCAGAAGGGCAATCAATTTGTTATCAAGATATTGTCTGACAAGGCCGAGGAACGAGAATATCTCACGCTTCCCGGCGCCAACACGCTGGTAAGCGCGGGCGATCTCATTATCACCGGCCAACAGCTGTCCGATGGCCACATCGATCTTCGAGAGTTGTTCAAGACGTCCGGCAATATTTCTTCCGTCGCGCGCTACGTGGTGCGCGAAGTCCAGAGCGTCTACTATGCCACCGGCGAAGGCATCAACGAGAAACACATCGAGCTCATCATCCGCCAGATGTTTTCGCGTATTCGCGTCATCGACGCCGGAGATACCGATCTGTTGCCCGGCGACACTCTCGAGAAGCGCACGGTTCTTGAAGCAAATGATGCCATGAAGGAAGATGACAAAAAGCCTGCGACTTTCGAACAGCTTCTGCTCGGCATCACCAAGGTATCGTTGTCCACCGACAGCTATCTCTCCGCCGCATCCTTCCAGGAAACCGCCCGCGTTCTGATCGACGCCGCAATCTCGGGCAAAGCTGACAAGCTTCGCGGATTAAAAGAAAACGTAATTATCGGCCGCCTTATACCTGCTGGTACCGGCTACAACATCGAGCCGACTATCATGGGCGAGGTTGAGGGGACTGATCAGCACTAATATGGTAATCTTCGAGATCGCGATATTCGTAGTGGTCTTCTTCATTCTCCCGGGATTCCGCATCGTTCAGCAGTATCAGCAAGGCGTGGTGTTTCGTTTCGGCAGAATTGTCGGAATTAAACAGCCCGGACTCAATCTGATCGTCCCCTACATCGACCGCATCCAAAAGATCGACTTCCGAACGTTCACGCTTCCCATCCCTCCCCAGAAAATCATCACCAAAGACAACGTTTCGGTTGATATTTCGGCGGTTGCGTACTACAAAGTCGTCGACTCGATCAAGAGCATTGTTGCCATCGAAAACGTCCAATCGGCAATCAATCAGATCGCCCAGACCTCAGTCCGCAATATTGTCGGGCGTTTTCAATTAGATGAGATACTTTCCGAGCGTGATGCGATCAACTTAGAAATCGCCAAGGTTCTTGACGCACACACCGAGCAGTGGGGTGTCGTCGTGCCGATCGTCGAGATCAAAGACATTGAGCTTCCCGAGGGCATGCAGCGCGCAATGGCTAAGCAAGCGGAAGCCGAGCGCGAAAAGCGCGCCAAGATCATTGCCGCGGAAGGCGAGTTCCTTGCATCGCAACGACTTGCCGATGCCGCCGATGTCATTCAAGCGCATCCGATCGCCCTCCAGCTCCGCAACCTCCAGACCATGGCGGAGATCAGCATCGAGAAAAACTCGACTATCATCTTCCCCGCTCAATTCATGAGCACCTTGTCCGAAATCAAAAGATTTCTGTCTTCCGAAGAAGCGGCGCGATAGACCGCTTTCGGTCCTGCGTTATCAATCTGTACGCAAGACTGCATCTGCTACTTCTTCCGGTTTATAAAGTTCGGCGTACCTCTTTAGCGCAATAGTTACGTGCCGAAAATATGAATCAGGATGATCTTCGGGAAAATAATCTTTACCCCATTTTTCCTTTTCTCGCTTGATTCGTCGCTCATCAATCTTATCGATGTCTCCCTGGAGATATATTCGCTTGTCCCACAGCTTGTTAAGCAGTGATTTTGGGTGGAACATAAATACCCCTTCGACTACCATTATCTTTTTAGAGCAATCGTAGCTCTTAGCTATATCTATCTCTCCGGAAACAGCATTATACGTATTGACTCCGTATAAGCCAGCACCATTTCTGAAAGCAGTTATAAAATCCTCTAGCTTCTTATCATCGCAAACTTCCAATTCAAATACTTTAGATTGATTATCAGCTTTGACCAATTTCTCCTGAGTAACTTTTCGCGAAAATAAAAAATCATCCCTATTCACGGGCACGATATCGGAGTTAAGACGAGCAAGATTATGTAAAAGCGTTGTTTTGCCAATTCCCGTATACCCATCGATGGCAACTACGAGCTTATCTTTACCTTGAGCCCATGTAACTATAATCTCATTAGCGCGTTTGGATAATTCTTCAGCAGTCATAAAATTAGCGTTTTATTCTCGATATATCTTCTCGAAATTCTTTCTATTCTCAATTGCCGATTGTATGCGCGGCCATCGGACGTCTGGACCTTTGCCGTAGATAATATACATACATGCAAAAAATAAGCCTGCGTCAAATATATGATTAACTTCTAATATGGATAATTCTTGCCGATTTAAATATGTTTTGAAAAAAGCTCTTGCGTTTTCTTCTTTATATATCCCATCTTCACTAATAAACAAATTACCGGCCATAACTCCCAGATCAAGAACTCGTGTTCCAACTCCAACGTCATCCCAGTCTACTAATACAATATCCCCGTCTGGTTTTTGGATTGAGTTGCTAGGGTGAATGTCTGTATGAATAAGTGCTTGCGGAAATATATCAAAGTTGGGTAGTCGATCTAAGACGCTTCGATACTCAGCACCAAACGCATAATTTTCGGAATTCTTGTACAAATCGGGAACAATGCCAGAGGTTTTAAAATCGGTCGTGTACGGATAATCCCGAACGTCATGGAGTTCAGCCATAATCTTGGCTAACTTACTGTACGTTTCAGGCGTTGGATCAGGGTTTTTTCCTTCAATATATTCCAACAAATATACAAACTTTTGATCGATTTGCTGAAAGTCTTCCCCTTTTTGGGTTTTAAGGAGCAGAGGAATATGGGCAAACTTTTTCTCGTTGAGTATATCAAAGACTGCCGTATCCCTCATCATGGCTTCGGCGGTCTTAATCGGATCGGCTATTTTGTATACATATTTGCCCTCGCGGGAGAAAACCTCGCCTGTTAACCTTTCACCGCTTTGTTGCAGAACACTTCCAAGCTGGACACCAGTTAATGGCCAAAACTTTTCGATAGCTTGAGGTGTGAGTTCAAATTTAGGCATAGATGATTCTTTTACTTCGGTTTGAATCATATGTTATTTTCCCTAAACAACAAGAGCTATAATCTTTTTTAGATAAATACTGAATTCTTCAATTTTCTTTGGTTTTCGATCAATGGCCCATCTTAGCTTATCTGTGGCTATTAAAACTGTCAGGGCATTCAATTCAGGCTCCAATTTTTCAAAATCGAGTAGGCTCATGCCATAGCCTGTGAGAAAATATTTAAATAGCTCGGAGTCTTTTGTTAGGTGATCTTTGAGTACAACTGAAAAATCAAGGTGTGGGACGATGTGAGCCTCAGCGGAACCCCAGTCTATAAGCCAGACCTTAGAATCATTGTCCACGATCACATTTGTATCAGAAAAATCTGCATGACAAAGACCGAAATTTAATTTTATGGTAGATAATCTCTTAAAACATTCTCGAAGCTTTTGGGAGGTGGTTATATCAAATGCGCCCATTTGTAGTAATTTATCGTCCTCTGTCAGACTGTCTATGTTGTATTGCAAATATTTTTGCCAACTACCATCAAAAACTCCCTTCTCGGACATTCGATCACCAAATCCTGAAACAGCAATACCGTGGTTTAGCCGTGCATATTTCCCTAATGACTCCCATATGATTTTTTTGTTCTCAAGTTCTGATCCGTTGACCCCCTCAATATATGGTTGGATCATATAGGCTGTATTGTCGATTTCGCTACATTTGAGGACGGATGTGGTAGGGATACCCTTCTTGTGAGCTTCGTCCATACACCAAGACTCCTTCAAGAATTGACCCAAGCCATCTTCGGTATTTAATCGAAAAATATATCTGCGCTTATTTGTTTCAACGAAATAGACAACATTTACAATTCCAAAAGCTTCAATCTTACGAAGATCTTTGACCCCTTCGCCCAGTTCCTTTTGGCACAGTGTATGGACAGTGGTTTCGAGATTTATTTTTGTATTTTCCATTAGGTTTATTTTCTTGTTCCCAAACCAGGAAATATTCTAATGAACTACAGCTTTTGAAAATAGAGCGAGTTCTCTTTCGTCGGGGGCTTCGAACACTTTAGAATATTTCTCTAGCTGTTCTCGGGTAATAGGTACGGTGGCATGGGCGCCTGATGCATTGCGATTCTCAATCCGTTGCATCAACTCATCAAGCGGTACATCGAGATAGTGCATTTCAGTATTGGCTCCCAGTTGCTCGGCATCATGTCGTTTGTCGTCGCGTTCCTTGCGACTCCATAGGCCGTTCTCGAGGATCACATTCTGACCGAGAGTTAATAGTTCTTTGCCAAGTTTCCATAAAAGAGCCTCTACTTTTGCACGTCTTTTTTCATCAAATAAATCAATATCTAGATCCGCCATCCATTCATCAGGACAGAGTCGAACAGCCGAGGTCTCTTCGGCGAGTTTACGTGCAAGAGTGGTTTTACCCGAACCGGGCAATCCACAAAATAAGATTAGCTTAGCCATGGTTATAGTTTTTTTATAAATGTAAATACACAGTAGCGCTATTGGATACATAACGCAAACGATAATATCACCGCTCCGCCACTCGCTCTCGCACGATTCATGAGGGAAGTGATTGAACAAAAAATCGCCCGATGGTGGGCGATAAAATAGGGAGGCCGGTTGGGATAGCATAGCTTCCCTTCTGAGGCTGACCGGCCAGCAAACGCGACAAAGAGCCGCCCACAGTTTACCTGCGACTTCACGCAGGATCCATGGCTTATTCCTGAAGGGAACCGTGGTGATTCCTATGCCGGTCCGGTTAGCGCGTCTAACGTACCTTTTCCCCGGCATACAACCTATTCAGGGCCACTCGAGAAGGCGCGACTAGCCTGTGATCTTCTGCGTGATGCACCTCCTTTTCACTCTTTCGGTGTAAATAGATGATAGCGCGATCGAATAAATAAGGCAAACAGGTGGGAGTGGGAACTGTGCGAATCTTCAAAGTACTAAAGCGCGCAAGAAAAATTTGCACAGCTCTCGCGTACACGCTACAATCCCCTCATGCAATCTGACTCGTTTGTGCGGAAATTTGATTGGGTACTCATCGGAACAGTCCTAGTTATCCTCGGACTGGGACTGATAACGTTTTGGAATATTGGCGCAGATGGCGCCAGAATCGCCCAGCGCCAGATGATTTTTATTGTTCTCGGCCTCGCCGTGATGTTCGTGTTCTCATTCTTTGACTACCGCGTCTTCAAGAACTATTCACGGCCCGCTCTGATACTGTATTTCGTTGCGCTTGCATTGCTCTCCTTCGCACTGGCGACTCACGAAATCCGCGGGGCAAGCTCATGGCTCGTGTTTTTCGGTTTCCGCTTCGAACCGGCGGAGTTCGCTAAGCTGGCACTGCTGATATTGCTCGCAAAGTATTTCTCGCAAAAACACGTCGAGATTTATCGTTCTCATCATATCATCGTCTCCGGCATCTATGTCGCAATCCCAACGGTGCTGACGCTCCTCCAGCCTGACCTCGGTTCGGTCATCGTCTATCTCGCGCTCTGGCTGGGCATACTGCTCTATGCCGGCATCAAGCGAAGACATTTGCTCGCAATCCTCATGATCGGCGTGGTTGTCGTGGCTGTCGGATGGTTCGCCGTCCTGAAGCCGTATCAAAAAGATCGTATTGTTTCATTCGCAAATCCCTACCTCGATCCGCGCGGTACCGGATACAGTACCATTCAATCACGTGTCACGTTCGGATCAGGACAGATAACCGGAACATTACTGTCATCGGAAAACAAAAATGCACCCGTGCTGGTGCCGGAACCGTATACGGACTTTACGTTCGCATCCTACGCGCAGAAGTTCGGTTTTGTGGGAGTTGCGATTCTGCTCGGACTGTTCTTTGTTCTTATCTACCGGATCGGAAGTATCGGCTCGCGTGCGGATCACAACTTCGCTAAACTGTTTACACTTGGCCTGATCACCATCCTATTCGTCCATGTCGTGATCAACGGCGGGATGAACATGGGCATTCTACCGATCACCGGCATTCCCTTCCCCTTCTTAAGCCATGGCGGAAGCCACCTCGTCACGCTGATGGCCGCTCTGGGCATTGTGGAGAGTATACGACTGCGGAGTGGCTAGTGTGTAGCGCAGTGCCGTGTAACGCAAAACGTGTAGCGTGTAGCGCCGGAAAGGCTACCGATAGTGAGCGAGTAGATTGTAATTCTCTTTCGTAGTATGTATCAATAATTGATTGTAGAGTTTTTTGAACGGTCATAATTTTAAATGTTACACGTTACACGGTAGGACGCTATACGTTTTAGAGTTTCGTAAAAATACCCCAGAGCATTCGACCAATACGGTCGTTGAATTCGATGAGTTCTTTATGCTCCATGTCATTTATATATTTTCGTCCAAATGAAAAATCTATCAAATATTTTGATTCCTTCAAGGACCCGTATGAAGTTTCAAGAAAATTTTTCAATACAGCGTTCCGCTGGCGTGCGTAGCCCTCGATATAATTCAGGACTACTGACAGCGCTGCACGACGTAGCTGAGATGTAACGCCGAATAGCTCATCCTTCGGGAATTTCTTGCTCGCGTCATATACCCGATTGACATACCGATCCATCAATTCGTAGAGTTCTTTGTGGAATTGAGTATCTTGCATTTTGCATGACGTTACACGTTATGCGATTCGCGTTGCGCGCCTTGCCCCGACATTACACGCTACACGGTAGGACGCTACGCGTTCTAGTATTGCTGAAACCTCTCTCGTCCACCGCCGCCATATTCATGGAGCAATGCGCTGTTTTGAAATACATTGACATTGGCCTCGGCATCCACGCGGGCAACCGTGCCGGCAAATGGCGTGAACCATGAGACTTCGAATCCCCGCTTCGTCTTCGCCAAGAAGGTGCGGATCTCGGTGTGGCTGACAGCCAGCGGCGTATCTCCTGCATCGACCGCCACAATTGAAACATCGATCTGGTTGATATCAAAGTTGGAATTATTCAGCACCGCTCCACCCACCTTGCTAAACACACCAAGACTGTTTTGCGGAACATACGATGTGTCAGTCACCACCAGATTTACGCCCTGCGAAATCAGCGGATCGAGCGATTGCCATCTGACGCTCTTGATTGCAAGTTTTGCCGTTCGGAGCTGATTGGCGGATGTTATCGGAGTTACGATCAGATACTTGGTCTGGCCGGGAAGAATATAGAACGACCCGCGCCGAACGACTTCGATATTGTCATTGCCCCCTGTACCATCATGGTGCGCGGTAAGTTCATATTGCACATCGCCAGAACCGTATTCGGTGTTGGGATTGCGTACTTTGGCGACAAAATCAAAGCTGTGATCGGTAACCTGCAAAAGCTGCTGGGAAAGAATTGTGATGGGAGCAAGACCCGTGCGAGGATCAGGCGTTGGAGATGGTATCGGTGGATTGATTGTTCGTTGGAGCAACAAAAATACGGCGACAGCAATGGCGATACCTACGGCACCGAGGATGATTTGCTTGGCAAAACGGCTCATTAATCTCAGTATACGGAACAGCGGAGAAAAAAGGAAGGGGAGATTGAGTGCTATGGTGGCAGCTACCTACTTTCGCATCAGGCTAAGCCCGATACTATCATGGGCCTTGAACTATTTCACTTCTGTGTTCGGAATGGGAACAGGTGGGACAAGTCCAGTATAGCCGCCACCACAATACTCAATATGTGGAGCTTCTTTTGTTATACACTCAATCTTGAAAGAAACCAATCTTCACGCGCCATCACACATCATGCCAGATCGGCACTGACACGCATGGTTAAGACTGCGTACTATGATCTATTAGTAGCGCTTGGCTGAACACCTTGCGGTGCGTACACCTGCGCCCTATCAACGTGATAATATCTCACGGATCTATGAAGTCTCATCTTGGGGCCCGTTTCGCGCTTATATGCTTTCAGCGCTTATCGGCACCGAACATAGCTACCCAACACTGCTCCTGGCGGAACAATTGGTAGACCAGAGGTTCGTTCATCCCGGTCCTCTCGTCACATTTACAGCTATAAGCTGTCAGCTTCAAGCCCTAAGCTTCTTGCTGAATCCCATGTCACCATGGGTGCAGACTATATCTTTTCCCTCCGAGCTAAGCCCGGTTCGGGAATCGGCATATTATAGTATGTCATTGATATTATCGCATCACATACTATCTCGGCCCGAAGGCCTCAGTCGTTACGGGGTCAAACCTAACATAGTTTGCAGTTCGACTTTCGTCTTCTTCCTGCGAGCAACATAATTCTCATTCTGGATTATTTCAATCAGGCTCACGAGTTTCTCGAGTTCTTTCCGAGATAACTGAGTAAGACTTTTTTGTTCCAGAATACTTGTTGCTTGATATAGTGCATTTCCTTGATGTTTTTTGAAACGCAGAAACGGTAGCAAGCTTTGAATGATTTTTTTGACTTGAGCGAATCCATTGATTCGCAACTCACTCATGCCATCATTGCGATTCGAGAGATATCCTATGCCAAATATGCTTCGAATCCAGGATAACGATTCTGCGTGCCTGCTGTCTTGGTAGAAGCAGACAGTCGCCATGAACCGCTTTCCGGCTTTGCTATCTTTGCGTTTCTTGATTTGGAGCATCAGGCTCCCATCTCCATCAAGAAAACCAGCAATATACGCTAAATCTATGTTTGATTGACTTCCCACGGTATTGTCTTAATTAATCCTGGTCCTCAAGTAAATTGTACCATCGTCAAAGGACCGAAACAACGATAGTTATCAACGGATCCTGGATTGTTAAGAGTTCACCGTTATTAGCCGAGTTGTCATCGCGGATTACTCCGCGAAGTAGCAATTTCTTACTAGGGACAACCCCCCTCAAACTTCTGCGCCCACACCAGATAAGGACCAACCTGTCTCACGACGGTTTGAACCCAGCTCGCGTACCCTTTTAAATGGCGAACAGCCATACGCTTGGGAGCTTCTCCACCCCCGCGCTAGGGCGAGCCGACATCGCTTAATATTATTCTATTATTTCTAATAGTATGGACTATATCTTCATCCTCTCTTGCGAGAGGCGCTGGCATGTTAGCATTCTTAAAAAAGAATGCTCCGACCATTTAAGGTCAAGTCTCTACGGGGTCATTACATGAGTTTATATTCCATTGAAGGAATGACGTGCGACCGAATGATATTGCAGAATTTCTGCGCATCGGCGGTCACAATTCGAACTCTCCAGTATTCTTTGTCTCGATTCAATCCGGAATGAATACCATATTGATTCAAGAGAATACTCTGCAAAGTCTCCTGATCTTGCATTGAGAATTGCTGGGTATTCAAGTAGAGGGATCCGCCGCTACGCGATCCATCATCCATATACCAAACAGCGAGACTCAACGGATCAAGTGATAAGTCACTGGGAATCATTTTCCTTCTTTCTTTGTAGAAATAGTGGAAAAGATCTGTGATCTCGGGAAGGCATCGTGTAAAGAATCCGCATGCTATTCTATTGCCATTTCCCTTGCGAAGTTTTGGTTCGCTTTTCACAATTGATTGAAGCATTTGATACTTCCAATCAACATACATTCTTTGAGAAGCGGAATGATTGACTTCCAGGAAGGCATTTCTCCTTCGAGGAATAATTCGCACATATCCATCTCCCACGATTGTTCCAATGACTAAAGACCTTTGGTTTTGTGTAAGACTTCCCACGGTATTATCGCCTAGTTGGTACTCTCATTTTACCATACAACTAGGGTCGATTCCACCGTTATAAGCCAGATTTTTGTAGGTATGAGATTACTCTCATAGCACCCCGATGTAGTTGAGGTGCCGAACACTGCCGTCGCTATGGACGCTCGGGCAGTACCAGCCTGTTATCCCCGGAGTAGCTTTTATCTGATGATCTTCCCCGTTCCTACGAACAAGGGTCGGTTCACTAAGTCCTGCTTTCGCACCTGCTCGACACATCCGTCTCGCAGTCAAGCTGGCTTATGCCTTTGCACTATCGCTCCGATTTCCATCCGGAGCTAGCCAACCTTAATGAACGCCTCCGTTACTTTTTAGGAGGCAACAGCCCCAGTTAAACTGCCCATCAGGCACTGTCTTGATCGCACCCTCTCCAGCCTGCGGATCGTACTTCTCAACCCACGGCCCACATTATACGGGCCGGATAGATTGATTTCCGCCAAACAGACCAGAGAGGGTACGACCAGTTAGAACTGCAAATCGTGAAGATGGGTGTTTCATTGGCCACTCCACGCCTCCCGAGAGAGACGCTTCAAAGTGTACCCACTACGCTACGCATCACAACTCGCAGCCCAATACCAAACTGCAGTAAAGCTTCCGGGGTCTTTCCGTCTTGGTGCGGGTAGTCAGCATCTTTACTGACATTGCATTTTCACCGAGCTATTGGCTGAGACAGTCCCCCAGTCGTTGCGCTATTCATGCGCGTGGGAACTTACCCCACAAGGTACTTCGCTCAAATATGTTACTAAATCTAGAAACCGATATTCGGAACCTAGAATTGGGTAAATATTTCTACTCACCTCTTCATGTCGCCACGAAGGTCGGACTATATCTTATCGCCTCTATTTTGACGCGAGAGGTCGATTCTGACGTATAGTCTCTGAGGATTTTAATACTTTCATGTACTTTCTCCTATTCATGGTTTGAATTAAAGATCGTACTTTATTTAATCCTTTCTCTGATTTGTGCCTTCCGGCTATCATTAGTTTAATGATTTTACGAAATACTTGAAAATCCTTATATTTATAAGTTCTCAACCTATTTCGTTCAAAAAAAGGAATAATTTTTTTATCAAGGTCATGAATTGATCGGACACAATATTTCAACATTTGTTCATGATGATTATCATGGCGAGTATTCAGATTTATGTAACCACACCCAAAGAACTTTTCAATTCTTTTCAATGCGGCCCTACTTTTCTCACCTTGACTCACTATAAACTCTGGAAATATTTGCCAACCAATCTTAGTAGTTACTGAATGATTTCGAATAATACTTATAGTGAGGCATCCTTCGCCATCAACAAAACCACTTATCCAACCTTCAAGTCTTAATCTTTCCTGCTGATTGTCTGCACGAGAAACATTTTTACGCATGGTATTATATTACCATGTCGTAGTTCTCGATACTATAGGATTCTATCCACAGACTTTCCAGCATATAGTCAGATTTTATAAAAGCAGTAAATTACCTACTTTTAGACGATTATAGTTATCGCCGTCGTTCACCGGCGCTTCGGGCCTCTGCATCCCACACATAACTCGCGAATATCTTCGATGATGTATTACCTTACTAATACTATCGTAAGTTATGTGTGGGACACTTCAACCGTTAACGTTCCGGCACCGGACAAGCGTCACCCCGTATACAGCGCCTTTCGGCTTAGCACGGAGTTGTGTTTTTGATAAACAGTCGCCAGGGGCTCTTTTGTTGCAACCAGCCGTAGATTTAATTTTCGATCAAACTATTCTTAATTCGATCAATTAACCAGCGCTTATTACTTCCATGTTGTTTAAGTTTAAGCTCTCTATTATCTGCATCCTTTTTATTTCTATAAGCTTCAGCGTAAACTAAAATCCATTTACCATTTTTTCTTTTTGTAGCTACTTGCTAACCAGCATTATGCTCCACTAATCTCTTTTTTAAGTCACTGGTTTTACCTATATAAATTTCTCTAGTTTCACTATGTTGTATGATATAAACACAAAACATACTTACACGAAATCATAAATCAAAAATTAAATCTACGGCTGGTAGGCCTTATCCCTAAGTTACGGCCACTTTTTTGCCGAGTTCCTTAGCCAATAATCACTCGTTCGCCTTGGTGTATTCACACCAGCCTACCTGTGTCGGTTTTGCGGTACGGACGCGTATATAATAGAACCCACTGCAGAGCTTTCCACTCTACTGCAATCGCAGAATTTCGGTTACGAATCATCGAAAATTATCTCAGCATAGTCACCGCTATGCTTCGATAATTTTCTCGATTCTCACTCAAAATTCTGCAATTTCGCTACGAGCAAAAGCTCTGTAGTGGGTTCTTCTAGAGACTTTTCTTGGGACCCTCTTCAACCGAATCCTGCCTTACGGCAGTCTCTTCTATTATCGGATGTGCCTTGCGGCTCCTACCGGATTTACCTGGCAGGCATCCTACAAATAGACGACATCAAATCCAATAATGTGCTCGGTCTTATTTCATCCGTCATCCCATAGAATATATACGCGGGGCAGGAATATTAACCTGCTGGCCATCGCGATCCCCCGCCGTTGAAAAGCACCAGCTAACGCTGTGATATTCCACAGAGCTAAATGCTAAACGAAACAACATGTAAACTTCGCTTTTAGTTGCGAAGCAACAAGTGCTCTTCAACGGCGGGGTTACGCTTAGGGCCGCCTAACCCTCCGATGATTGCCATCGCGGAGGAAACCTCAGGCTTTCGGCGTTGTGAGTTTTCATCACAATTGCGGTTACTCATCCCAGCATTCTCCCTTCCCAACGCTCCAGTCGACTTCACAGTCGGCCTTCACAGCAGTTGGAAACGCTCCCCTACCACTTGTTCCGCCGAGGCGGAACAAATCCACAATTTCGGTACTATGCTTAGCCCCGTTACATTTTCGGCGCATCTCGCCTCGCCCATCCCGAAGGATGGAAATCGAGTAGTGAGCTATTACGCACTCTTTGAAGGATGGCTGCTTCTAAGCCAACCTCCTACCTGTCTAAGGCGAAACACTTCCTTTAACACTTAGCATAGATTTTGGGACCTTAATTTGTGATCTGGGCTCTTTCCCTCGCGTACGCGAAGCTTTGCCCCCGCGTACTCACTGACACACATTTTGAGACCTCTCCCATAATAACCATCTGGCTACAATTTCTATTTTACTGCTACGGCTTTATAGAAATTCTTCAGAATAACACCAACTATTCTTCAGAATTTTTATTTCGCCTCGCTAGCAAAATAAAAACTTCGCTTCAGATATTATCATGGTAGAGGTCTCTAGAGGTATTCGGAGTTTGTTTGGTAAACCTACCCAAAAGGGCACGGCAAACCACTCAGTGCTCTACCCCCTCTATTACTATGTATCGCTGCCCCTAAAGGCATTTCGGGGAGAACCAGCTATTACCAGGCTCGATAAGCTTATCACTTCTAACCACAACTCATCCGGTGGCGTTGCGCTACCAATTGGTTCGGACCTCCACTTCGATTTCTCGAAGCTTCATCCTGGTCATGGTTAGCTCGCTCTGGCTTCGGGTCTTATCTAAACGACATATCCAACTCAAATTTTTAGACTCTTGACAAAGTAACAAAAGTAATATAAATTTATAAAGTACCCAAGGAGGTGCAGCATGGGCTTCTTTATTTTCCTAGGCATTATACTTTCATTACTAATAGTAATGGATGCAATCTCTTACATCCGTTATCCTACTCAGGATCGAACATTTCCAGATTAAATAATTTTAACTTTTCAGAGTGTACTTACTGTACACTTTTTTAAATCTAAAAATTTGAGTTGGAATTCGCGCTTTTAACACTTGGTTTCCCTATCCATACGTTCCATAGGAACTTATAGTGTCGTTTAAATAAACTCGCTGGGTCATTCTTCAATAGGCACACAGTCATCCAGCCGTAGATTTACTAAATACGTCTTTTCTTTTATTTCATGCACTAACTTTCTAGTCACATAAAATCAAGTATTAACGTCCGCAGTAAATCTACAGCTGGACTCCTGCTCTTTGTAGGCATATGGTTTCAGTTACTATTTCACTCCCCTCACCGGGGTTCTTTTCACCTTTCCCTCACGGTACTGGTTCACTATCGGTCACATAAAATATTTAGCCTTACCCAGTAGTATGGGCAAATTCACTCAGGACATTCTAATCCCGAGCTACTCAGGTAAAGGGGTCACGCCGAAGCTATCCATTCTACTGCAATTTATAAATTCGGACTACGATTTTGAGAAAATTTTTCAAAATAGTTATAACTATATCCTCAAAATTTTCTCTTCATCTCGTCTCAAATTTACAAATTTCGTTACGAATAATAACTTCGGTGTGACCCCAGTAAAACAGAAGTTGGAGTTGTTTTCGCTTACAGGACTTTCACCTTCTTTGGTTGGCCGTTCCAGGGCCATTCTGCTAACAATCCAATTTGTAACTTCTTTTAAATCTTTAACACCGTCCTCGAAAGCACAGTGTTAAAAATTCAAATGTTCTACCCCTATAACCCCCACTTACCTCGCCTATGCTCGGAATTTTCAATTTTTAATTTTCAATTTTTATTGAATGTTTCAATTCTTAAATTTTAAAATTTAGTCATTGAAAATTTATTGAAAATTGTAAATTGGTAATTGTAAATTCTTGCCGAACAAAGGTGAGGCAAGTAGGTTTGGGCTACTCCGCTTTCGCTCGCCGCTACTTACGGAATCTCTTCGTTTTCTTTTCCTCTGGCTACTGAGATGTTTCACTTCACCAGGTGTACTTCCCACACATAACTTTGGATAGGTGCTTTTGCACCCCAGAAGCGCTTTTAACGCAATCCAAAGTTATGTGTGGGATAATCAAGGTTTACTTGATTGGGTTTCCCCATTCGGCAATCTCCGGATCAAAGCCTGCTAGACGGCTCCCCGAAGCTTATCGCAGTCACGCCACGACCTTCATCGCTTTTATGTGCCAAGGCATCCTCCATACGCCCTTAATTTAATGAGTAATGTCCACGCAATTTCCTATTTTACTTGTCCTGTTAGAAGTAGTGTCGTCCTTAGACGACCGTTAGTTCTAACCGGGATTATTTTTTAATCCCATTTAGAGAACGCTGTGCCGAAGGCACAACTTCAGTCGCTTGCAGCAACTTTTCTCTAACGGGATAAACCCGCTCTTCCACTAAAAGAAATATAACTCTTAATGGAATGATACTTTAGTTCAGTTTTTAAATTGCTTGCATTAACTGCCAGTGACTAACTTTATTAAATCAGTCATCGGAAGTCAATATTGTATAATCCACGAACCCACGCCCCATCTGGAATCAAGGTCATTCTAAATACTTTTATTAAATTTACAAATCCGCCTTCGGCTTTTTTCCCTTCTATCACCATGCTTACCGCCCAGATGGAGCGGGGTCATTATTTAGTTGCCACTCGCTTAACGCTCGCGGACTAAATAATGAAAACGCCGCCCATGGCGGCCTCACAGAATACGCACAAAAAGTGGACGTCTTCAGCCGCTTGTTTTATTAGTTTGTATGTAAGTTAACATCTGTTTTATTGTAGGTATATTATAGCAAAATAGGCCATTAAAAGTCAATGGGGATAGTATTTCACAGGAAAACACTGTCTAGTCTGTTTCTTCATCGACTAATTCCGTGACACTTCCCTCCTCGCCCTCTTCATCTGTTACACCAAGAACCTGTTGTCTTGCCGATGTTAATTCCATTACCCTAGTATCGCTATCTTTCTTAACTTCCAGAGTGTACTCCTGTATTTTAGTCTGAGCGTAGCTTAGGTACGCGCTACCAAGAATCATAAAAAGCGACAATAAAAGAACGACCAAAGACAATACTCTATCCGGACTCATTACTGATTTATTTTGTTTATGCATATTTAAATATTAATTTAACAGGTTTAATTATAGCATATAGCACGCTAATGCCAGCAAATAATTATCCACTTTTCTCTTTCTTCTCTTCCCTTTCTATTTTTTCCTCCTGTTTTTTTAAATAATACGAAAGTGCTGCCGCTCCGGCAACTAAACCCTTTGCAACCCATTTAGCAGTCGTCCTATGCTTATGCACCCAGCGAGTTACAATTGGTGAACCATGAATATCTTCTTTTTTTGCCTCGCCAGAGTTCATTCCATGAACATGGGCGGGTTTTGTTTCTTTTTCTTCAGTCATAATTTGATTATATCATATCCAACTTATATTACCTCGGGCTCTTGACTGCCCGATTCTACATATGCTACGATTTGCCTAGATTAGCAGTCCTACCAGAGATGAGCGGCAAGCCTTTTCGGTAGAAACTGCAACCCAGCGGCAAGCTGGGATTTTTTTATCAAAATTTGAACACCTAATTACCGCGTCAAAACAATCGGTCCCTTCTCTGTTACCGCTACCGTGTGCTCAAAGTGGGCGGCTAGTCCTCCGTCCTTTGTTTTAAATGTGAATCCGTCATCCCCGTCTTTGATGGCCCAATCACCCGTTACCACCATCGGCTCTATTGCAATTACCATTCCGGAAACAAGTTTCATACCCTGACCTGCCTTTCCGTAATTAGGGACCTGCGGATCCTCATGAAGTTCTCTGCCAACACCATGCCCTACTAAATCTCTCACAACTCCAAAACCATTTTTCTCTACATATTTTTGTATAGCTGAACCGATATCGCCGAGAGTGTTTCCGACCGTTGCCATCTTAATTCCAATTTCTAATGATTCGCGGGTTACATTTATTAATTTTCTTTTCAGTAAAGCTTTTTTATCAAAAGCAAGCTTTGAGTCGACAATAACGGTAACCGCCGAATCGGTATTAAAACCTTTCCATAAAACACCCATGTCTAATTTTAATAAATCACCTTTCTCTAGTTTTCTATCCGAAGGAACTCCGTGAACAATCTCGTCATTTATGGATGCACACAGATAAGCAGGATAGCCATCATAATTGAAGAACGATGACTTGGCTCCAAATTTAAAAACAAGCTCCCGAGCGAGCTTATCTAAATCTTTAGTGGTTATACCTGGCCTGACTGCATTGGATAGTTCCTTCAATATCTTTGCCAGAATCGCACCACCCTCTTTTATTATCCCTATTTCTTCTTCCGTTTTTATCTTTATACCCATAATACATAATACATCTTAATTCTCGCCTAGTCCGGCAATTATGTCCTTAAATACCTTATCTATATCCTGCTCACCTTCTATCTCCAGAACAGAGTATCCCTGATCTGCCAAAAAAGAAAGAATAGGCTGAGTTCGTCTTAAATAAACTTCATATCTGACACCAATGGTATCAGGGGTATCAAGCTCACGCTTCAAAAGCGGACTGCCGTCTTTTGGACAGGTTGTTATATTCTTGAATATTGGAAAATCAGGAATTGTATGCCTATTAGCCTCGCATATCCTTCTGCCGGAGTTTCTTTTTATTGACTCCTCCTTACTTAGATTAAGATGAATTACTTTGAAGTTATCTCTACCGTACAGTTCTTCAAAAACGGGCAGCTCGCCCTCAGCTTCGAACATAGTCCTTGGGGAACCGCTCATCACGAATCCCTGTCCTTTTCTAGCCAGCTCTTTAACTTTATCCATAGTCCATTCCATTACTAACTCGGGAGTGTTGAGTTCTCCTGATTGGAAAAACTTCTTTTCACGCATTATAACTTCATCATTCGGATCTGCATTTTTAAATTTTTCCTCAATAACCCTAGATGTTTCAAAATGAATAAGACCGAATTTCTCGGCTAGTAATTCCGCCTGTGTTCCTTTTCCCGATCCTGACGGACCGATAATTGTCATCGCCCATTTCTTTGATTCCATCCTTAGAATGATAACATTTTTTTTTAAAAAGAAAAAAGCCCTTCGACGGGCTTCCAGCCTTCGCAAAATGCTACGGCGGACACAGCAGAGCAGGCCAAGACTGTCTCGGCGGAAAAAATTACTTAATCTCTTTTCTATATGAAACGAGCTGAAATGAACTTCTCCCACTTGCGTCAATCACACGACAATAAACAGTTAGAAAGTTATCTCCACGAAAAACATATCTTATACCGTTTATTTCTTGAACAAACCTTTGCATTTCAACTAAGACAACGGCTTGCCAATCTCTCAAATTAACAGTAGTTGGGCCCAACGACATTAAAATTAATGGTCGTGTCGGAAGCGGTAATTTTGCCACCTCGTTAATTTTCATTGTTGAAGTCTCTTTGTCTAAATCTATATCAAACAAGGTTATTGAAAATAAGAATACCTCTCCTTGTAGATCTTTACTAATAGGATCTAGGGCGTCTAAATCATCAGCATTGGCCAGCAGGTAAACGTTTCCAGGCACCAATTCTTCCGTAACTTGCTGAGCAAAAACCGGTGAAACCAATACCGCGAATGCAACAACTAACACTGAGCATTTCTTAAACATACAAACCTCCTTCTCAACGAACGATAATGGCCATATATTATCCAAATTTCAAGTTGGTGTCAAGGTAATGGACTAACCCCAGCACTAAATTTTGCGATTAAATACAAAAGCAAAGCGCTTCGCCCTTGAGGGATGGGTCTATTCGACCCACGCGCTTTGCTAGTACTTTCCAAGCCAATTATAAACTAACGCTTATCTAATTTCTTGAGGCAAAATTAGTGCGGGGTTGAGCATTTGTTACCAATCGCTTTGCTCTTGGACAAATACTAATATTCGTACATCGACAGCTGAGCGTCAACCTGTTTCATAATCTCAATTGCCACGGAAACAACAATCAATATTGAAGTTCCTCCGACTGTGAAAGCAGTAATTCCGGTAAAACCCTGAACGATATTAGGCAAGATTGCGATAGTACCTAGGAAAATAGCTCCAACCAAGGTCACGCGAGTTAATAAGTGTGATAAAAATTGGGATGTCATAACGCCTGGTCTTATACCGGGAATATATCCTCCTTGTTTCTGAATATTTTCAGAAATTGATTTAGGATCGAATGTTATGGCAGTATAAAAATATGTGAATACGACAACTAGTACAAAGTAGAATGTTGAATACCACAAATTAGATTGAAGAATTGTATTTATTTTTAATGCCATACTGGAGATTACAGGAATATCATATGCTGCCAAAAAATTAGCCACCATACCGGGAAAAAGAAGAATAGATAGGGCAAAAATAATAGGGATAACACCGGCATTATTAACCCTCATGGGAAGATAGGTGGAAACTCCGCCAAATACCTTAGAACCTCTTATTCTTCTGGCATAATTGATTGGAATATTTCTCTGGGCTTCAGATATGTATATAACCCCAACCACAACGGCTAATCCAACCACAATAAATGCTGCATAGGTAAATAGCTGATCGGCAGTATAAGTAAATGAGGCTTGCTGGATACTAGTGGGCAATCCTGCTACTATACCGGCCAGAATTAACAATGATACTCCATTGCCAAGATTCTTTTCCGTAATAAGTTCTCCCAGCCAGACAAGAAACATACTACCTGCAGTAACAGTCGCTAAAGTTGCAACCCAATCGAGCGTACTCAATGGACCAACTACTCCCTGTCGCGATAATAGCGTCAAAAATCCAAACCCCTGCAAAGCAGCGAATGGAACAGTTAGCATCCTAGAATATTGATTAAATTTAGCTCTTCCTGCCTCACCCTCATACTTATACATCTGCTCCAAGCTCGGGAAAATCATGGTTAAAAGCTGCATAATAATAGAGCCTGTAATGTAAGGACCCAGACCAAGCATACCGATAGATAAAGCGGTCAAAGAACCTCCCGTAAAAGCGCTGACTAAACCAAAGAATTGATTTTGTGCAAAAAAGTCCCTAAGTCTATCCGCATCAACCGCAGGAACCGGAATATTGGAGACTACTCTGGATACCAAAAGCAAAGCTAGAATAAACAGGACTTTATTCCTTAGCTCCGGACGTTTAATAATTTGAAGAATCTTATCCACTTCTTCGCTCCTTCGGAGCTACGAAGTGCAGGCATTTCTTCCTAGTGAGCGAAGAAGTGCCCTTCCGTAGCTTTAGCGAAGGAGGGCTATATTTACTTAATAATCCCTCCGACCTTAGTAATCTTTTTCTCTGCTGATTTTGAAAATTGAAATCCATCAAAATTAAGCTTTTTCTTCAATTCTCCGCCGCCAAGCACTTTAATCTTAATTTTGACATCAGGAATAAATCCTTTTTCGTGTAAAAATTTAGTATCAATAAGTTCCTTTTCAGTAAATTGATTGAAAAAACTCAAATTAAAAACAGTTGGCTTATCGTTTCTCAAACTGAAAAATCTGTGTTTTTTATGAGGAAACTTATTTCCATGCTTTTTGGAAGCACCTCGTTGTTTTGGAAACAACTGCCAAATACGATTATCCCCACCCCTAAAACCAGGTTTTACACCTGCTCCGGCACGGGATTTCTGACCCTTACTTCCGCTTCCTGAGTATGTTCCGCGCTTTCCGCCTCTTCCTATTCTCTTCTGACTCTTACGGACTGTATTAGGTTTTAACTGATTTAAATTCATCCCGTTAGAAGTAGTGCAAAGCACCTACTACCACCGTGCGGTGCAATCTACTATTGATTATTGTTTGATTTATTTTCATATTATACAACCCGTTAGGGTACTTCTAACGGGATTCATGATTATTTAACCAAATTAACTTCTTGAACCTTAGGAATCTCTTTTATGGCTTTTATTTTCTTTAATGCATCGATAGTTGCCATTGCAATATTTATCTTATTATTCGTACGGCGAATCAGTTTTCCGGTTAAAGCCTTAATGCCCGCAAGCTTAGCAACAACACGAACAGGACCGCCTGCCTTTACGCCACCCTTTGCCGGCTTAAGTAATACTACAGCACTATTATATTTTGATTCAACCTGATAAGGAATTGTCCCATTTAAGGTAACGACGTTAATAAGGTTTTTCTTAGCTTTATTTGTTGCTTTCTGCATTGATTGCGCGACATCCTTGCCCTTTCCTATTCCCACGCCAACTCTCGATTTACCATCTCCTATAACGATAGTGGTTCTGAAACTGAATCTTTTTCCTCCCTTAGTTACCCTCGTAACCCTGGCAATATCAAGAACTTTCTGATCAAATTCTGATTTAACGGCACCTCTGGGGCCAAAACCTCGGCCACCTCTTCGGCCGCCGCCTCGATTTCCACCGCCCCTGTCCTGACCCTGATTAGGATTATTACTATAACTGTTTTGTTGTGTATTATTTTCCATCCCGTTAGAAGTAGTGCAAAGCACCTACCGCCACCATGTAGTGCAATTTACTATTGATTATTTTTTCATGGATACTCATATATTATTCAACCCGCTAGCGTACTTCTAACAGGATTAAAATTTAATTCCGCCCGATCGTAATCCATCAGCCAAGGCTTTTACTCTTCCATGATATTTATATCCGCCTCTATCAAAGATAACCTGATTGATTCCAGCTGTTTTTGCTTTTTCGGCAACTATTTTACCTATTTCAGTAGCCTTTACACTCTTACTACCTTTTGCCTTGCTTTTCGAGACGGCCATAATCTTGCTACTCAAAATAGTTTTATGAGCCTCATCATCAATTAGCTGAACAAAGATGTGTTTATTACTCCTAAAGACTGAGGCTCTTGGTCTATCTTTAGTACCAATAATCCTGGCTCTTACCCTAGTATGACGTACTATTCTATTTGTTCGTTTTTGTTTGAAATTCATCTGTATTTTGTATTTTGTATTTTGTATTTTGTATTAAGAATTTATACAAGATACTATATACGAGATACTGAATACACCTACGCCGTAGCAGCTTTCTTACCGGCTTTTCTTATTAATACTTCTCCTGCATATTTAATACCGCTACCCCGATACGGTTCAGGTAATCTTTTCGATTTTATCTCAGCAGCAACATGCCCAACCAACTCTTTATCCACGCCTATAATTTTTATCGTATTTTTCTCAACTTTAAATAAAATTCCGGACGGTGCTTTTATATGTATAGGATGCGAATATCCAAGATTTAATTCAAGATCTTCCCCCTTAACAATAGCTTTGTAGCCAACTCCCTGGAATTCAAGAGTTTTTTCAAATCCCTCGTTCACTCCCTTTATTACATTAGCAATTAACGCCCTGGTTAATCCCCAAAGATTGGAAGCGTCACTGCCTTTCTTCATGCTAACCATGACCTGATCACCATTAATACTAACCATAATTGATTCGCTTACAACTATCTTAAGTTCTCCCTTGGGCCCTTTTGCAGTAACCAAACCCTTATCAAATTTTACATCGACTCCTTTTGGTATCTGGATTGTTTTTTTACCAATCTTGGACATGCGAATTTTTTCTATGAGGAGCTGAATTGCGACGAATAGTCACAAAATTCAGCATCCGCCTCTGGCGGATTACATTACGTAACTCGCCCAAGGCGAGTGAAGCATTTATAATCAATCGCTTCACTCTTGAATAAATACTTCACCAAACTTCAAATAACATTTCTCCGCCCAAACCTTGTTTTCTTGCTTCCTTGGAACTCATCACGCCCTTAGAAGTAGACAGTACTCCTATTCCATATCCGGAATGTACCTGCTTAATCTCATCGGCCCTAACATACATATGTCTCGAAGGTCTGCTGATTAGCTTAAAGTCATTCATTGCGGGAATCTTATCCTCATCATATTTAAGAGCGATGAACAAATAATCAAATTCTGTCTTTTTTGCCTTTCTCTTTTTCTTCTCAACTTCGCCTACAAAATTATTTTCTTTCAATATCTGAGCAATTTTAAGCTTTAACCTCGATGAAGGTATTGAAACATGCTCCTTGCCTACGGCTTGGGCATTCTTAATTCTTATTAACATGTCGGATATTGGATACACGAATAAGTTTTTAGTTTGTAGTTTTCAGTTTACAGTTACTAAAAACTGTAAACTAAAAACTGTAAACTTCTTTTTACCACGATGATTTTTTAATTCCCGGCAACAATCCCTCGCTGGCTAATTCCCTAAAATGAATTCTACAAAGTCCAAACCTTCTTATATAACCGTGTTTTCGACCACATAAAAAACATCTTAAAACAATCCTGCTGGAGAATTTCGGTTTTTTATTCGATCTCGCTATTGTACTTTGCTTCGCCAAAATTGCGAATTGCGAATTGAGAATTGCGAATTATCTAAATAATCCGTAATCCATAATTCGTAATATTTTAATTCTTCCTAATCGGGAATCCCATTAATTTCAGCATTTCAATTCCCTGCTCTCTATTTCCAACCGTTGAAACAACGGTAATCTGTAAGCTGAATATGTCTTTCAGGGTCTCATAGTGTATCTCCGGAAAAATACTGTGTTCTTTTACACCTAAGTTCAGATTGCCTGTCTTGTCAAAATTCCTTGAATCTATGCCTCGAAAATCTTTAGATCTCGGCAATGCGATATTAATAAGTCTTTCAATAAAATCATACATTCTCTTTCCGCGCAGAGTTACCATATATCCGATGGTTACTCCTTCTCTTAGCTTAAAGCCTGCAATCGATTTTTTTGCCTTTCGTGGAACCGCCTTTTGGCCCGATAAAAGCTTCAAATCTCTCTCGACTTTTTCTATAAATTTATCATCCTTAACCATCTTACCAATCCCTACATTAATCACCACTTTCTCGACTTTCGGTACCGCCATAATATTTTCAATTCCAAATTTCTTCTGCAATGCAGGAATTATATCTTTTCTGTATTTTACATATAAGCTTGACATAAGTTAATATTATACTTCACTTTCGCATTTTTTACAAATACGGACTTTATTATCGCCATCTATCTTAAATCCTAACCTGGTTTGCTTTCCACATGATTTACATATAATAGCAACTCCAGAAGCTGAAACTGCCCTTTCTTTGCTGACTATCTGACCCTTTTGACCCTGCTTTTTTGCACGAAGATGCTTTTTAATTAAATTTAAACCTTCGATAACGACAGTATTATTGGACGAAAAAACGTGGATAATCTTACCCTTTTTTCCCTTATCCTTACCGCCAAGCATTGTTACATTGTCTCCTTTCTTAATTTTCATCCCGTTAGAAGTAGCACAAAGCACCCACTATCACCGTGCGGTGCAATTTACCATCAATTATTGTTTGATTTATTTTCATATTATTCAACCCGCTATAGAGTACTTCTAACGGGATTAAACTATTTCTTCTGCTAACGATGCTATCGTATTAAATCCCTTCTCTTTTATCTCCCTCGGTATCGGCCCGAATATTCTTCCACCCTTAGGCTCCATGCCATCCAGAATAACTACGGCATTTTCATCAAATCTGATATATGTTCCATCCTTCCTCCTGTAGGGTTTTCTTTGTCTTACAACAACAGCACGGAGTACTTCTTTCTTCTTAACTGCCTTACGGGGTTCCGCCTCCTTAACTGATACAACGACAATATCTCCCAACTCCGCATATCTCTTTCGTGAACCTCCGATTACCTTAAAAACACCGACCTTCTTGGCTCCGCTATTATCCGCTACTCCAACTATTGAACGTAACTGTAACAATTTAGTTTGTAGTTTGTAGTTTGTAGTTTACGGTTAACTAAAAACTGTAAACTAGAAACTGTAAACTTCTTATTCCAACTTGCCCTCGACTATCCATCTTTTATCTTTTGACATCGGTTTCGTCTCTTTCATATTTACCTTATCTCCAACATGATATTGATTTTCCGGATCATGAGCTTTAAATTTCTTACTTACTTTATAATATTTCTTATACTTAGGATGCTTCTTCAATCTCAAGACTTCAACAACAACGGTTTTTTGCATTTTATCGGACACGATAGTTCCACTTAATGTTCTTGGTTTTGGATTTTGATTATTTGTCATTTGAATTTTTTTAGAAATTAATAATTAGGATTTAGAGATTGAGGATTTTGACTGTTCTATTGCAGTCAAAATCCTTGCTATATCTTTCTTTGCCTTTTTGAGCTGACTAAAATCCTTAACTTTGCTATCTGCCATATCAAAATTCAACTTTAAAAGCTTCTCTCTTAGCCCCTCCAGCAACTGGACCAACTCTTCTTTCGATTTATTGTTTAAATCTAATATCTTCATTGTCTAAAGCTTAATGCCTAAGACTTAAAGAAAGAGTTTATCTCCGGCTTTAGTCTTTAGACTTTAAGCTTTAAGCTATCTTGCCACTATTCTCGTTTTAATCGGTAATTTATATGCGGCCTTCTTCAATGCTTCCCTTGCCGATGCTTCCGAGACACCGTCAATCTCAAAAAGTACTCTGCCAACTTCAACCGGAACAATAAAATGAGATAATCCACCTTTTCCGCCTCCCATTCCTACTTCAGCACTTTTAGAAGTTCTGGGCTTATCGGGAAAAACCCTTATCCATATCTTTCCTCCTCTTTGAAAATATCTGGCCAGGACCTTTCTGGCTGACTCTAATTGATTTGACTTTAACCATGACGACTCTTCTGCTTTTAATCCAAAATTTCCGAAGCTTAGTTCAGTTCCTCTTTTTGCTCTCGTTCTCAATCGTCCTTTATGGACTTTTGAATGTTGTATTCTTGCTGGCTGTAACATGTTATTTATTCAAATTTTTCTCCTTTATATATCCAAACCTTGATTCCTATCGTTCCATATGTGGTCGTTGCCGTTGCTTTTGCAAAATCAATATCTGCTCTCAGTGTTTGTAAAGGAAGACTACCCTCTTCTAAATGCTCGGTACGGGCAATTTCGGCTCCATCTAAGCGTCCGCCCATCATAACTTTTGCACCCTTAACCTCACGGCTGGCTATTATTTTAGACAGTGTTTGCTTTAAAACCCTTCTGAACGGAATTCTTTTTTCGGTCTGTTCAACCATTGACTCAGCCATAATGACTGCAGATGATTCCGGATTTTTTAACTCTTGGATTTCAAGCCTGATAGCAATTTTATTCTTAAGAAGCTTCTTTATCTCCGCCTTTAGCTCCTCCACACCGGTTCCTCCTCGTCCGATAAGAAATCCGGGTCTCGATGTAAAAACTATTACATTAAGAGTATCGGTTCCTCTTTCAAGCTCAATCTTATCTACACCCATATTCTTCAGTTTCTTATTCAGAAAGCTTCGAACGCTAAGATCGTCTTTCAAATAACTTGGATATTTTCGTCCTCCAAACCATCGGGACGACCAGTCCTTATTTATTCCTAATCTTAATGAAATTGGTGATGTTTTATGACCCATGCGAATTTTGTCTATGAGGAGCTGGATTGCGACAAATAGTCACAAAATTCAGCATCCGCCTCCGGCGGATTACATTACGTAACTCGCCTGAGGCGAGTATAGTATTTGTTACTATACTCGCTACGCTGCGTATAGACAAATACTATACTGATTTTCTTTGAAACATTTTTTTACCTATCCCTCCAAGAAATCCCTTCTTCGAACCAATCTCTCTCTTTATCTCTGGCTTGCTCTGACGGGATTCATCTGTATTGCTCTTCTTAGTATTCCTATCTGTTGTACTTGCCGGACTCTGTTCCTGGCTTTCCTTCTGCTTATCCCGAGTCTTCTTATCTTGTCTTAATCCCGGAGTTAATTCTCCAAGAACCATCATAATATGACTTGTCTTCTTTTGTATTGCAGCCGCTCTCCCGAAACCTTTAGCCTTAAACCTTTTCAGTTTAATACCCTCATTAACAATCAACTCTTTAATATACAGGTTATCCTTGACCATATTAAAGTTATTTTCGGCATTTGCAACTGCTGAGCTCAGCAACTTCTTCAAAGGAGCTACCGGCTTTTTTATATAATAACTCAGCTGATCTCCGGCATCAGTTACTTTCTTTCCTTTTATTAAATTAGCCACCGCCCTGACTTTTCGGGGTGCCATTCTTAAATTGTTTAATTGGGCTCTTACTTCTGCCAAAATGTATTATGTATTATGTATTATGTATTATGGGTCTTATTCTTATTACCCTTAATACTTGTTACATGATACTTACTACTTCTTTTCCGTTTCAGCTGGTGCCACTTTCGCCGCCTGTGCCGCCTCAATCTC
>Ga0209541_10000539_pt1 | contig 74212 bp, 69 predicted proteins | sample RifCSPlowO2_01_FD_184027 | JGI IMG/M metagenome (GOLD analysis project Ga0209541, IMG submission 184027) | Groundwater microbial communities from Rifle, Colorado - Rifle CSP2_plank lowO2_0.1 (SPAdes) (version 2) | ecosystem: Environmental > Aquatic > Deep subsurface > Groundwater | place...
CAAGATAAGTATCTGCAAGAGCTACATGAACTCTTGCTTGATACGCATACATATCATCCCAGAAAGATTAAGCGAGTTTACATCCCCAAAGCTGATGGAAGAGCAACGACCACTGATAAAATCAGAGGAAATCAAGATAGAAATTATTAGTTTGGAGCACAAAGTAGAATTATTTCAATCTTATGAAAAAGAATTAGTCGATTTCTTGAGAGAAGATGCGCTCGAAAACCAAAAACAAAGATTATCCATAACTTTTTTGTGGTTTTATGAAGGTCAGTTAGTATCGTACATTTCTCTGCTGAATGATAAAGTAAACCTAGAAGGAGATCTGAAAGAATTCTTCAAAGAAAAGGGAATTCATTACAAATCTTTACCTGCTCTGAAAATAGGGCGGCTTTGTGTTGATAACAGGTTCCTACGAAGAGGTTTGGGCAGATTAATGATACTTTCGGCAATCCAAATGGCGAATGAAATAAACAGGACAAAAGCGGGCTGTAGATTCATCACACTAGATGCCAAAAGAAATCCTGACCCAAAATTAGACTCTATTCATTTCTATAAGAAACAGGGATTCAAAGCGTTAAAAGAAAGAATGAAAGGAACAACGCCAATGTATGTGGATTTAAAACTTATTGAGGGAAGTTAAATTTAACGTGTTCAGCATCGTGCAATAGCTTAAGGCGTGCTTTGGATGGATTTCGTTGCTCCTCTAGTACTTCCTGCATAAATCTTCGTGCATCCTCTCCTCTCAACGTAGGAGTTGCTCTGATTGGTTTGGCCATATGATTAAGAAAGAGGGCGTATATTTAAGGCTTGTGGATTATTTTTGGCTAACTTGTTTACTAAAAGCCAAACATTTCCGACTGCCATTCCGGACCATCTTTAATCTTTCCACTACACAGCCCTTTATCATATAATTTTTCCAGATCTCTTAATTTAGTTTCATCTATTTCTGCTTTAGCATATTTCATCAATGCTTCTGCCGTTGCTCTGATATCATCAGTATAAAGACTGACAGGTAATACCCTTCTGCAATCATTTTCATGCAAATCCTCATTACTGATAGTACTGGCTATTAATTGATACACTTGTTGACACATATTATCAAAACTCTCGGTAGCAACAGTAGCAATTTTTTCTGGATTCCAAGAAGAATCACCTACTAATTGGGCATAACCCTTTGCTAATTGAAGATAGAGAGGGAGACTACAGACAAGTGCTCTAGCCCGTTCTCCTCTAGAACCTTTCACTATTTTGTCAACTTTTTCCTGAGCATACTCAAATTCCGGCTGCAGGAGCAGACGATCTAAATCTGATTCAGACATTTCCCACAATCGTAAATATCTCTCCATGAGCTTGCCAGGATCATCATTGCTTCGACGATGCATCTCCATCGCAGAATATAAATAACCCATGAGTTCGCCAGCCGCTTCAACATAATTACGATGCCAAATACGGTGTGGTTCCGTACCAAATATGTCGGGGGGTGATATATTACCCATCGTCTCCAGCTCAGCCATACGATTTTCATTCGTGCCTCTAAATAGAGTGAAGTGTTGAACCACAGCTAAGTTTTCTAAGTCCCGTTGAAATACATATTGTTTTATTTGTAGCATTTTAGTTTAAACTAACAAGAAGTAACACATATAATTAATTTTACCCACATATATGCGGTATTTTTGACTTATATCTGCTTAATCAGGTCTGGCAGTAACTTCTTCTCCGCCCTCTTGAGGTGCTCTCTAAATGTTCCTACGGACACTTTCATTATTTTGGCTAATATTTGGAAATTCGTCTTTTTAGGCCAATCATAATACCCCTCCTGAAATGCCATGGTGATGGCGTGTTTCTGCCTCACTGAGAGTTCTGGTAAAAGACGCGTGTAATAAATATCTCTGAGTTTGGTCTGTCGGATTGCTTCAACAATAACATATTTTGAGATCTTTTTTGTGGCAGCTATAAAGTCCATCAGATACCGCTTATCCCAAGACGCAATTTCCCACGATTCCTCTCCTTTGGTGTTAATGTGTATAGGTTTAATCCATATTACTTTTTGTTGAAGATTTGCTTTTATAGTCACCGGTAGCTTTCTTTGGGTAACCTCCACGAGAAATACTTTATTCCCATCGACCTCAATGTTTTGTAAATGATTATCTTTTCTTAAAGCATTGATAAATTTCTTTATATTTTCATCAGAACCCCACATGGTATGAAATTCTGGAGAGTAGGTTACTCCTTTTTCTATGGAAATGTTAAATGGTACAGAAATAGTTGATACCTGAAATTGTTCACACTTGTTCCCGATATAGCAATCATGTTTTATGATTAGACGAGCAACCCACATAGAAGTTAGTATTTGTTCTGTCTTTATATACTTTTATGACCTCAAGTAAGCGCCCCTCCTCGTTTGAATAATAACGTTCAGTAGTTCTTTATCTTCGTAAATTAGCGTAGGTACAAGAAAAACCGTGTTTTTCTGCACAGAAGGGAAGAATATCCCCTCTTGTGCCAATCTCCAAGTGCAGAGAATTAACGTAAGTGCGGTATCAAAGTAGGTGGAAAGAAATTGAATATAACGTATGGGGTTTTGAGAAGTCGCCGCCACTCGTTTCGTTATCAAATCTGCGGCGATTTGGGTGAGCCCCGAGCCGAGGGGCGAACCTCAAAACCCCTGTTAGGCGAGGTGACTGAAGCAAACGAGACTAAAATTTAGTAATCAATTACTCGTTTGCGTAAGGAAAGCGCAGCGCCCCCGAACGTAGTGAGGAGTTTGAAAACCTGCCGAGAATCTAGTTGTTGCCGGAGTTTTTTCTTACTTTGAGAAGATTAGATTACTGCATAGCAGAGTAAAATTAGTGCGTGGGCGCTATTTTTCCAGGATCAGTTTAATGTTTTTGATAAAAGTTACTGCATTCTGTATTGATTGCTCCGCTGGTTCTTTATTTGCTTGAGGAATAGTCTGATAGGTAAAATGTCCTCTTTTCCATTTTTCATCTTTGAATATCTGCAATAGTTCATCTGCTCTGACAATCATCTTTTGGTAAATCTTCAGGAGCTCCATATCAAGAATTCCTGTTTTTACAAAATGTTCATCAAATGCTTCATACGTCTTTTTATGAACATCAGGCATTTCAGTTTTGATATTTTTGAAGATAAGAATTGCTTTTGCTCCATAAAAGATAGCATAATAAGAATGAGAGATTACGGAACTGTAGAATGTCGTTTCTTCTTCTATTTGGAATTCTTGCTTCTTGGCAGAATTATTGGATACCACAAATAACAATTTAGCAACACTTATTTCGTTAAGTGCTCTTTGTAAGTAAATTTTAGCCGTTGAATCCATGTTCGATCGCCTCCATTAGTATTGAATAATAGGGTTTTCCTCCCGTTATTATTAAATTATTCCTCGCAATCTCTTTCCCGTAATTCTCTTCTTTGGTTGTAAGCATTTGATAAAACTGCTCTTGTGTAAAAACGTAAGGATGAACTTCTGGAACCATTAATTCAGATTCTAATTTAATTTGAGAAAGAGTAGCGTTAGGGTCTTGTTTATTATCACAAATAATGACCACGTCTAAATCTGATGTTTCTTTCTGCTTGGCTTTGGCATAGCTTCCTGTAATAACAAGAATATAGAAAGCAGTTTTAAGTTTATTAATTATTTTTTTGATGTTTTTGTGGGGGAGGTGTTTTGCATTATTTGCGTTGTATTCAGCTATAAAACCAGTGGTGTTCAAGGAAGATACATTTTTACTTAATGAATAAACAAGATTATTTCCTATTCTTTGCTCCTGGAGAATTTCTAAAGTGACAAAACGCTTAAGGACAGTGTGGACATAGTTGTCTGATTTGTTATGGGAAAGTTTCTTAATTTCTTTGAATGTAAACTTCTTCCATGCTTCTTTTGCGAATGGTTCCAATATAGTGTATTCTTTGGTTAGCATTTTCTCGTTAATCCTACTTTCCAATTTTTAGGAATGATTGTTCCAATAAAGTGGAATTATATAAATGTTTCTAATTTTCATAGTAACTCATAAGTGGTAAAAATAGAAAAGCTTATAAAGCGTGCACCATTTTAGAGGAGGATGGTGAATAGAACTGACTATCAAAAGTACTTGAAAGGGATGAGTGGAAAGAGATTAGACGAGTTAGCAATTTTTGAAATTGGCGGACTTGGAACATGGGATGGCAAGGGGGCACCAATTATTGATTCATTACCACAACGAAAAGCAAAGAAAGTCGTGTATCGGGGAATAGATGCTCGTGCTCATCCCCATATCTTTGGTGTTAGTCCTGTAGACTATGAAAAATATAGAGATCGGTCAAGACAAATGATCAGAGAGCATACAGGTAAAGAAGAAGGCATAGATGCATTAACTATACGTTGGAATGGACAGGATGTTCCCTATCCATTTTCAGATGGTTCATTTGACGAATTTCATTGTCATATGGTTACTGATAGTATTGTGAGACCAGAGAAATCAGCTTATAAGCCAACACCAGAGGGTTTTGCAGATGAAGTAAATCGACTGCTTAAGCCGCATGGGCGAGTGTATATTAGCACTGATAGAAAAGGACATTTTTTTCCTGCATGGCATGAAACTGAGCAATATGCAGAGCTTGCAGATAGATTGATTCAAAGGCTACGTACTTTAGAATTTTCTATAAACGTATTGGATGCCGGCAGAAGCTTGCAAGAAGATTTACTGGGAAAAGATTATAGTATTCAAATAGGCGAAGCTAACTTTTATCCATTAAGACATTTTACGTACATCACTCATCATATAGATTTTGCACTTATCGCGACCAAAGCGCCCCACCCCGTTCGTTCAAAGTAAGAAAAAATTTTGTTTAGCATATGTTATGCAAAGTTCTAATTTTGTATCTTTTAGTTTTTGTAAACAGCTAAACGAAGGCAACAACGTCAAAGATTATCGGTTACTTTATCATCGAGAAAGGCAGGTTTTCAAATTTCGCCTAACGTATCGGTGTTAAGTTCTTTTCCCATACAAAGTGTGGGAAAATTTCGTCCGAAAAGTAAAATTGGAGTTCCCAATAAATTCTGCGTAGCAGACTATATGTCCGTAGGACTAGGGGGTTCCGTTCAGTCTAATGAGCGTCAGCGATAAATAAAGAACAAGAATCAAGGTGCTTGGGACTTACTAATAGATTTATTTAAAATATAATTATAAATAACAACCATAATAATTGAGATAGAGAATACTGAAATTCCTAGTGATAACAAAGTAATTTCTAATGAATATGCATCCGTAAGGTAACCGAAGATAGGGCCCAGCAATGCAAAAAAGAATCTATTGCCTAAATTGTTAATTGAAAGAATTGTAGCCGATTTTGAAGATGGGATTACAGATAATATTCTTTCATTAAAGATGACTTTAGAGATACCCCTAAAAATCTGGTGAAATGCAAATAATGAAACTGCAAATATTGAAGCTATTTTCCCTAATAAAATTGAAGGTATGATAATTAAGGAAGACAATAAAATTAATGAACCTTTATTTCCAAAGAATATCTCAATCTGATGAGTATATTTCGAAGAGACTATTGCAATAATTCCAAGAAGTGCATATAACCATCCAAAGTACACAACATCAATGTTTACTTTAATAAAAAAAAGTTGATAATACCATCCTAAAACATACGCAAAAGCTGTAAGTATAGCTGAGTAAAAAATTAACCATAAAAGCAATTTATTTTCTCTTACAATCTCAATGCTGTTTATAATCAATTCTTTATAGGCCTCCTTTTCTCCTTCAACTTTGATTTTAGGCTCTGTGAAAAATAGTGAAATAATAAAAACAATAAAAGCAGATACGGCAGAACAAATCATAGTTAGCCTTAATGAATAACCTCCAATATATCCGCCAATTAAACCAGCAATTAAAAAACCAGTTAATAAAAATGAATTTGCAGTTCCTTCTACTTTTTTGTAATCTTTTTCTTTACCTATATTCTTCAAGCTGCCATGAATTAATGCACTATCAGAACCCGAGATTAATGAACTTCCAATCCCTGCAACCAGTTCAGCAATTAAAAAAATTGTAAAGCTCGTTCCTATGCTATATATGCTTAATCCTAAGAAAAATAGGAATGCCCCTATAGAAATACTTATTTTTTTCCCAAAATAATCCCCAATTGCCCCAGTTGGTACTTCCAACAATACAATTGCAATGGAGTAAATTGATTGAAGAAGCAATATCTCAGTCATAGAAAGGTTGTTTGCCTGAAAAAAAAGAACCACTACAGGAGCAAAGAAGAATGATTGTCTAAATAAATTAAAGAGGTAATACAGCGTTATATTCGATTTTATGCTCATGAAATCTATACACTTAAGCCGATATATAAATAGTTTGTTTTTATTAGTTTTAATCTCCCTATTTCTTATACATGTAATTCCCAATAATTAATGCATCTATACCAGTGTTACGAACACAATTTATAGCGTGTTCTGGATTATTCACAATTGGTTCTCCATTATCATTGAAAGAAGTATTAATAACAACTGGAACTCCTGTCAATCTATAAAACTCTCGTATCAATGAATGATACAAAGGATTCAATTCTCTTGTTACCGTCTGTAATCTACCACTTCCATCGACATGTACTACAGAAGGTATTAAGTGTTTTTTCTCAGGTCTGATCTGGAAAACTTTAGACATGTAATGGGTGGGGTCTCCTTTCTCAAAATATTCGCCTTGATATTCCGCAATAATTGAAGGTGCAAAAGGTCTAAATGCTTCTCTATGTTTCACTTTTGCATTTAATTTGTCTTTCATATCCGGATCTCGTGGGTCGGACAGTATACTTCGATTACCTAAGGCTCTTGCGCCAATTTCCGTCCTGCCCTGAAACCACCCTATTATATACTCCCTAGAAATTAAGTCTGCAGCTACTTTTTCAGGCTGATCTATCCATTTATATTTGATTCCTGATTTATCAAGTTCCGCCTTGATTTCTTCATTAGAGTATTCTGGTCCAAGATAAGGTGAATGAAAGCTTTTTACTCTTGGATTACCTAAAAGCATATGATTTATCCACATAGCACTTCCTATAGATGTGCCTGTATCCGAAGGTGCTGGAGGAACATAAAGATGTTTAAATCCCGTCATATCAGTAACTTTTCCATTCAATACACTATTTAGACCTACACCACCGGCAATACAGACATTTTCACATCCAGTTCTTTGCTTGAGCCAATTAAGCATATTAATCACTATCTCTTCAGTTTTAGCCTGAAGTGCATAAGCTATATTCTCATGTATTTTTTCAATCTTAGATTTAGGTTGCCTTGGTTCACCTAGTAATTCTCTAATTTTGTCCTCATACATTTGGCTGAAACCACGAGGGTATCTGAAATACCTAAAATTCACCTCGAATCCATTATCATTTATTCTTGCTAAGGTATCAAAATCAATTGAGGTACCTCTATCTCCGTAAGGTGCTAACCCCATTACCTTACCCTCATCAGAATTAGGCTTAAAACCTAAAAATTGTGTAATTGCCATGTATAGGTATCCAATGGAATTTGGCATATGAATTTGATCTATGATTTCTATTTTATTATTATTTCCTATTCCAAACACGGTTGTTAGGTCATCACCACTTCCATCAATAGATAATATTGCTGCTTTATCAAAAGGAGATGGGTAAAAGGCTGATGCTAAATGTGCTTCATGATGTCCAGTAAACACTAATTCACCCTTAAACCGATAAGCTAACCTATTCACATTTGCAAAAAGATTAGGGAAGTATCTTATCATTTCGTCTAAAGACTCGTTACTTCCTCTAACATCTGATAGAAGTCTTTCAAATGTTCTTGACATACTTAAATCAGGTCGAAGTGGAACACCAATATAGTCAACATCATCTAAACCAGCGTGACTAAGACAGAAATCTATGGATTGTTCAGGAAACTCATTTGTATGTTTTTTTCTATTATATCTTTCTTCTTCTACTGCTGAGTCAAGTGTTCCATCAGTGATTAATGCCGCAGAAGCATCATGACTCACACAATTAACACCTAAAATATTCATAATACCCCCCCAATTTCATCTGGTTTGATATTAATCTCTAAAACTTTCCCTAATTCAGTGATGTGCGAAGGATTTTTACTTCCAACAATGGCTATTTTAACCTGAGCATGTCTAATCATATAATTAAGGACAAGGTTTGGAAGACTTACCCCGTGACTCTTGGCAATTCTATTTAATTCTCTTGCTTTAGCCTTGTTTATTTCATAATCCTGCTCCTCAGAGATTCTTCTAACCATGGGATCCTGGCTTTCTGAGAAGTTATTATCAAATTGGTTAGTTAATAATCCACGATGGAGAGGAGAATACGCCATAAATGCAATTCCACGACCATCACAAAGTGCAATCTCATCTGTATGCCCCATAAGAATACTATATCTATTTTGAAGTGTGCTTATATCTCTATATAACATTGCTTCTTTTAATTGTTCTGATGAAAAATTGGAAACGCCATAATACCTTATTTTTCCTTCATGTTTTAATTGTTCGAGAGCACCAATGGTTTCTTCTAAAGGTGTTTTCTTCTCAAATTCTGGCCAATGGACTTGGTAGATATCGATTGACTCTCTTTTAAGCCTTTTAAGACTCCCTTCAAGATCTTTCCTTATGAACTGAGGGCTATTATTGGCATTAATGCTATCAACATCATTGCCTTCCCAATACAATCCACATTTAGTTGCAAGAACGACTTCTCTACCCGATATTGCTTGTCCTAACAATTCTTCAGATCTGCCAAAACCATAAACAGGAGCAGTGTCAATAAAATTAATCCCTATATCCAAAGCTGCATGTATTGCTCTAATTGCTTTGTCTCTTTCTGGTGTTTGAAAAAAAGGCATTCCTCCAATTTCCCATGTACCATAACATATTGGACTTACATAAAGTTCTGTTTTAGCCAATCTTATTTTTTCCATACCTATCCTCCTTCTTACTTCGCATATATTTTTGGGATTAAATGCTTCTTAAGTGTTTCAAAGTTTAATCTATTATCTAGATAATCAGTTACCCGTTCTAGATTGTCTTCGATAACTATTACACCTTGCATTTGTCTTTGCTGATACTGTTCTCTTTTACTTTTAATTTCTTGATTAAACATTTGGTAAAGATAATTTCTAAATAACACAACATCAACATTTTCAAATGGATCTGATCTCTGTGAACGTCTATAATCGTCAACTTTTCTTTCAAACCAAGGAAGATGTTTTCTGCTGAATTCAATCACTCTTCTTCCCAAATCTATGAAATGAGGATTATCATTTCTATTTGGTAGATATTCTTCTAGTACTGACCTCACTACACTATCCTGTCCGTTACTTAAATAATTGAAAATAATGAATTCAAATGGATCTAGGGGTGTATCCTTCCTAAAAAAAGGTTCTAAGACCAAATAATCTTCTCTTAAAGATGTTCTTACTCTTTCAAGGTCTGGTCTCCCTTTTTCACCAAATTCTGAATCAAAAGGAGTAAAAACATAAGACCAAATTCCATCTCTCGCATTTAACCTAAAGAGACCATCATATAATTCCATCTCTTTTTCAGGGAATAGAAGACTATTTGTGATTACAAAATCAACAAAGTGATTTTGCCCATAAGCTGTTGTGGATGAGAAGACACCAAATGAATGCTTTTGTCCAGGAGAGAAAGCTTCAGCAATAATTTGGAATAGTAATCCGCTTCTTCCAGTAAGTTGAGAATCATCTAACCCCATCCATGGTTTGGAGCCATATCTTCTTGCAAATGAGGAACATGCCAGCAGATCCTTAAGTATGTTAAATGAAATTCCTTGCTTGTATGTGACTGGATTAATTTCATGAAATTTCCTGATAGCTTCTTGGTTTATTCTCCAAACAGTTTCCCAATCATTAACTGTTCTTCCATCAGATTCTGCAATTCTTGACCTGATTGTAGTTCGTTCTCTTTCACTGAGACCTTGAAGGTTTTGTATAAATATCTCAGAATCAAATATCCTATTGTAGAATGCGAATGAAGCCTGATAAAAATCTGCCGTATAAAATCTTCTAAGATGCCTTCTGTAACTTTCATCAATGCAGTCTGGTCCTGTCTCCTGAACCAACCCACCTATATTATTTGATTTTAGTCCTTCTCTGTCTCTGATTCTTTTCTGACCATCATTCAAAGTACCAAAAGCTTCTTCCCCTAAAAGTGTATTGATTGTAATTGATAGCGCGAAGTCTCCCTTAAGACCCTCTTTTCTTGTTAAAGCATGAGGGTTATAGTCACTCATATCTTCAAATGAGGCTGTTTTCATGATCAAAGGTCTTTCAAAGCTTCTTCCTAAAGAACCACGTTCGCTGATTGTTCTAATGATATCGGCGGCAGGAAGCATCCCTCTCGCCATAACCACGGGAACACTATATAGTTCATTTACTACTCTTTTAAGAAATGGAAGGAGGTATATTGCTTGTTCTTCAGGGAGAATGGGATATCTTGGTTTATTTAGTTTAATTTTTCTTTCTATTTCTGCTTGATTTGTGCCTGTCCTGATATGTATGTTCTTTATCCATCCTTGATATAATTCGTCATTAGAATAAAAGGACTCTTTTACTACTGTATCTGTTTTTAATTGCCTCAAAAAAGCTAGAGTTGTATGCTCATTCATTTCACCAGGATTGAGGACAGAATCGTCATCAATCGCCAATTCTTTTGTACCTACATGTGCCCTAACAGATTTTCTGAAACGATCAAACAATCTCCAATCATTTCTGTACTTAGCAGTCTGATCAGCTATTAATACTACATTTTCTTCAGGGATACCACTTAATTGAAGGAAATGCTCTAAAGCTTTATGCTTTCCAAAAGGATTAAATCTTAAGATCCCCCTTCCAATGTAGGACATAGTTTCTTGAAGTCCCGCCATTCTCAAATCAAATTCCAGTTGATCCAGCTGAGAGTTAGTTGGCTCTGCCTTGACTTGGACACCATGCCTATATCTACTTCTATCCGGTTCAGGTCTAAACTCTCCAAAAATATTTACAATAGCATCTTCAAACATTTGAATTTGCTGACTATCAAGATTTTTCTTATAGTATTCAGTCCTTTCATTATTCGCAAAACCAAAACCTACCGCACCACCATCAGGAAATACATGTAAGTTTGATTTGTCTCTAAATAATCTACTTACTCTTGATTCAATATTTTCTTCAATTTCATCAGTAAGTATAACTAAGTGTCTTCCCGAATCTTTGAAATTTTGCAAAATATCAACCATATCTGCCGAGAGTGGCATATAGGTCTCAGCAAGAGTTCCATCAAGATCGCAAGCTAATACTTCTATTGCCATTTTACTGACCCAAAATATGTATGAGAGATTTATAAAAAGATGCTTCTCTCCTTTCAAAACCATCAGGGATATCTGTTCGTTTATTATCCGATATTATTAATAATGGTGAACATTCAATTCGTCTTCTTTTGCAGAAATACAAGGCAGATGATGCTTCCATCTCAATTGCTGCAATATCTGGCTCATTTGCAAGAGCTAATCTAACTTCTAGATTATCATGGAAGAAGGAAGGTACAGACGCACTTATGCCGGTATGGCATCTTGCATCTTGCATTAAATGTGTAACTCTTTGATATGCTTTATCAGGTACATTTACATATTTTATTCCTGGTTCATAATATTGTGTAAGACCGTCTAAGCACCTCACCTTTGTTGGAACAAAATAATCCCCTATTTCATAATCTCTATCTGTTCCTGCAAAACCTAGGAAATACGCGTCTTTGGTTCCCCCTTGAGACAAAACATGTACAATATCAATGATTACGGGGGATCCTATGATATTAAAAATTAATGTTCTTATACCTTCATTAGTCTCAATTAGATAATAATCCTGCACATCTCTTGTATGATTCAGAATTTTTCTATCAGCAAGTATTCTTTCTTGAGTTTCACTGGACACAGCTCCTGCACAGAGTACTGCTATTTCTGGAAGACGATCCCTCCCGTAGAAGTATTTTAGCCATTTATCCATTTTTACCTCTATGCATTCCAATATTTCTAACGAGTCTGTGACCAAATTTTTCATTAGCTCGGAGAAGGATATTCCCAACGTAATCTGCTGTGACATGTTTGGGGTGGTACCAGGTTCCCTCTTCAAATCCTGTAAAAGGCCATCTTAAGTTTGGTGGACCTCTATCAAAATCAAGTTCACCAACAACGTCTTTATGGATTTGACCTAACGGAGTTCGTGGGTGAAAAGAGTATAAGCTCATGCTGACATATTCTATTGAACCATCTTGAACTCTTCTTTGCACATAATCTAAAGTTGAAGACACGCTTTCTGAGGTCTCATATGGTAGGCCATAAAGAGTGGAAACACCTAGCTTAATTCCCGCTCTCCTTAAGTTTTCTATTCCTCTATCAATTTGTTCTGCCTTCAGGTTTTTATTCATTAAATCTAATGAGCTATTATCGTACTGTTCTATTGAAGCATATGCATAAGTAACTCCACTCTTTCTTATTTCCATGACTTCATCAGGGTCTTGAAGATGATCAAATCGGGTTAACGCACCAATTTGGAAACCTCTTTTATGGAGTTCAGAGAACATTCTTAAGTAATTTGGATCATCTTGTATAGTGCTATCATCAAGGAAAATGGCTTTTACACCCAAAGCTCTTAACTTATCTGCTTCTGCTGCTATATGTTCTAGGGACCTTTGTTGATAGGGCAAACCTTCTGAGCAAAAATTGCATCTAGCCATACAACCTCGATGAGTAATCATGGTAACAGTTTCTAATCTTCTCTCAACCTCATCCTTAAAACAATCAAAATCATACATCTCTGAAACAGGCAATAGATGTCTTGGAACAAAAGGAACAGCATTTAAATCAAGCACACCTCTATGTCTTAATAGAACTTGTTCCCTATTGTTATCCAAAAAAGAAACTGTTCCTCTTCCTGGTAAATTTTTGTATTCATCATAATGGTCTTTTATATATTCTTTTGCACGCTGAAGATTTGCGTTTTTGAGACAATCATTTACTATTCTCAGTAAAGAATACTCGCCATCCCCAGCAACTGCAAAATCTATTGCATTATTTGTTTCTGGTCTTCCATTAAATGGATTTAAATGAGGCATCCTCCCCATAACCCAAGGTTCAAGCACTTCATCCAAATGTGGTCCTCCCTGAATAACAATTATCTTTGGATTAACACGTTTAGCAGTTTTTGCCATCTTTAATGCAACATGCCAAGAGTCGTATGTAGAACTGATAGCAAAAAATGAGGGTTTGTATTCTCTAAGAATTCTCTCCATACTGGGTAAGGTTCTTTCATCAAAATTTTTAGGGTGAAATAAAAAGGGAACATAATCTAAATCTACCCTACCATTATCAACTTCATCAACCAGAGGGGCAATTGCGTGCAAAATGCTTCCAGGATAGCAGTTGAAAAACCTATCATGCTGGTCCATTGTTGGTGCAAAACTGAACAATATTCTTTGGTTTGTCATTATTAAGGGGTAGTTGTTAATTATTTATAAATCATTCTATAAGTGTTTTGAAATTTTTCAGCGAGTTAAGTCCCAAGCACCTTTCTAACAATATAAATTTCTTTCTCGAAGAGAAAGTGTAAATGTCCGTAGGACTAGGAACCCCCTATCTCTAAAAAAGGAACTCAAATTTTATTGAACTTAACACACTTTTCTCATCAGATAAAATATCAGAAGATAAAAATAACAACATCTCTCTGAACAAAGTCCAAGAGAACAGCGAAAACACCCACCTTCTTCCCGGCATCACGCCGGGAGTTTTTTCACAACACAAAGCATCCCCTCACAATATTATTTCTACACAACCATCACAACATCATTTTTACTACACTTCCCATTTTGATATCTGGAGCACATGAATTTATAAAGAGACCAGCGTTTTAAAAAAAGAAGAAAGATCATTTTCTTTAGAGAGGTATGATGGGAGAGCGAAGAATGGAGGAGCGAAGATTCAGTAAAAGGACATCTGACCAGCCTAGGGATGATGCACCTAGAAGATTCAGCAGAGAAAGAGCCCCTCCCACTAGAGACAGAGATTCAGACAGGTTCCAGAAAAGAGATTCAGGCAGATTTCAGAAGAGGGATGCAGGGAGATTTCAGAGAAGAGACTCGGAACAATCGTTTGAGCAGAGAAAGTATCCTGCAACCTGTGCCTCCTGTGGACAGCAATGTGAAATTCCATTTAAACCTAGAAGCAACAAGCCAGTATACTGCAGCTCCTGTTTCAGAAAGGACGGGGATTACGAATCGAAACGTCCCGGACCTCCTGGACCAGCAGAAAGCGGGCTGGACCAGATCAATAAGAAACTAGATAAGATCATGAGAGCATTGGATATAAAATAAGCATAAAGAGATCAAATAATTATCCCCTTTAAGGCTGCCAGAAATTCTTAATCTTTTGGTTGTAATTCGGTGCTATCATCCCATAATTTTAGGAATATATCTTTAAGAAGTGTAGCAAAGGCTGGCGATTCAAACCAGAAGGTTAAATAATCCTTATGGTCAGATATCTGTGGCTTTCCAAAAGTAATTCTACACCATTTCTCATCCAATGTAGAAAATCTAATGCTTTTCCATTCTTCTCTATTATGAAACCTTATTTTAACACCTGCTTCTTTCCATTTACGGTAAATATCATCATAATGATAGTCATAATAAGTTAGAAAACGATGTTCTACTCCTCGTTTAATTGCTTCTTTAATTAATCTGGCACTCGTAAACTGAAAGCTCGTTCCGCCAACTAAACTATACTGATATTTACTTAATTTTTGATGATATTGATTTTGTAGTTGAACTATTTTATCATAGCCTCTGAAGACTGTAGCGATACACTCCGAAGATTCTTTATTTTTGAGAAAATCACGTTCTAATTTTGCTACTTCTCGCTTCATCTCCTTTAAGTTTTGTTCTCTTTTTTCCATGTGCTCTTTAAATTGGCCTAAATTTAAGATCTTATATTCTCGGGGCGATACTTCCAATTCTGTAATATATCCTTTTTCTACCAGCTTGCTTAAGCAACCATAGACCTTATTTTGTGGCACACCCGAGTCTTTAGCAATCTCACTTACTTTCCCACTATGCTTTTGGGCTAGTGCAATATATACTTTAATTTCATAATCAGAAAATCCAAACTCCCGTAACAATCTTATTTTATTCATATTTCTAGTACTTTTAGTACTAAGGGTAGTACTATACTTTAAAATACTTCCGGATATTTTGTAATAATTATGACCAGTGTAAAGGAATTACGGCTGTTAAGCCATCTCCGCTTAGATTCCCGTGAAAAACTGACTTCAATCAGCCAAAAGACAAATATCCCCATTTCTACTTTATTTGATATGCTGAAAGAAATGCAGACTGGTTTAATAATAAAAAATACCGTTATATTGGATTTTTCTAAACTAGGCTACCATACGCACGCGCAAGTATTTTTAAAAGTAGCTTTGGAGCAAAAAGAAGGATTAAAGAAACACTTATATTTGCATCCTCAAATCAATAGTGTTTACAAAATAAATAACGGCTGGGATTTTGTGGTTGAGACAGTGCATTTAAATAATAAAGAATTAGACTTATTTTTAGAAAACTTAACCTCTTACGGGGTGATAGATCAAGAGATTTACTATTTAATTGAAGAAGTGAAAAAAGAATCATTTTTAATTACTCCCTTAGACTGACTTATGTCACGATAAAATATTTCTCTGCCTATGTCATAGAGTTTTAAGCTGGCACTTTGTAGATAACTAATTAATACTCTTTGTTCTTTCTTACTATTTTCAATTAGGTTAGAACCATATTCTACTTGATTTTTATCTTTAGATAGGGAAAAATGTAATTTGATATCAAAATGATGATACAAAGAATACATCTCTTTCAGGAGCAGTATATAAGACTCAAACATTTTTTCACTATCTTCGTCTAGGCTTATTCTTTTGTCGTAATAATGTTGGCAGACATATTTTAAGTCATCAGCTACAGCTTCTAATGTTTCAATCATAAAATAAATTAAATTAGGTTCTTTAATCACTTCATCAGATTCATGTAGTATTCTTAAGCAAGCCATGCAAAGCTTGTTTTGTGTCCATTCCTGCTGCTCTACCACTTTTAAAAAAGCGGCATCCTTATTTTTAAAAGCAGTAAAAACATCTTCACTGAAAGCAATGGTGACTATAAATAGCTTGTTGATTAAATCTGGCAAGGACTCTTTTAATGGGGAGGCAACATTTTTTATTAAGCAGTAGTCTTTACTTTGTGTAATTATTTCAAACCCCAAGATGTTTTCTACTACTTTGATTATATAGGGTATAGACTTGTGCTCTTCAGTGTATATTTCTACCTCATCAAATCCGGATTCATAAGTGCTAAACAATATCTTGCGTATACTCCATTCATAATTTTCTTTTCCTATTTTAAACGAGATTCTCCCTAAATCTTTTTTAGGCTGACTTTCAGAGGAGATAAGCAACCTATTTTTCTCTTCTATTACTTCTAATTCATCTCGTGGTTGAAGATTATATTTTTTAGCCCATTTGCTGGGCAGACTAATAGTCAACGTATTATGTCCAACTCGGTTAATTTTTCTTTTCATTTTGAGCGGTTATTATTCTGCTTGTTTTATTGTTCTTCTTCTTACTATTGTCTACTCCTGATAATAATTATCTATTATTCTGATTATTAATATTTATCTCTTCTAAAAGTAAAGGATAGATCTCTCTTCTGATATCATAAACAATTAAATAGATTATCAGAAGGTATGATCCTAGCATCTTTTCATGGTTTGGAGCTGTTTCTATAAATTGTGTAAGTTCATCATGATTAATTTTTCTAAGACCTCCAAAGGAGTGATTGACATTATGGTCCAAATACATTCGATAAGTGTCTTTAAGGAAGGATATTACCAATTTAAAAACATTTTCAGCTTCTAAACTTAGTTCTATTTTCTTATTAGAATAATATTGGCAGATGTATTTGAAGTTATCAGCTATCGTTTCTAATAATGAGAGGATGGTATAATTAAAATAAGAGCCTTTAACTACATTCTCACCATCTTCTATGATTAGCCTGAATCCAGCGGAGGTTAATTTATTTTGGATAGCTTCTTGTAGTTCTATCTCTGTTAATGATTCTGAGTTGTTATCTTTAAATGATTTTAGAATATCATCGGCCATTTTAATGGTGATCTGATAGTTCTTTTCTAACAGGTCTAAGAAGGTTTTTTTAATCGGAGAAGCGACATTTTTTATTAGATAATACCCTGGACGTTGAGAGATAATCTCAAAACCAATAAGTTCTTTGATCATACTACTAACATCTGTAAATAAGCAGGAGTCCTTAAAATGGATCTCTACTTCGTCATAACCACATTTATAACAGGCTCTAAGATACTTTCCAATATTTCTATCCACGTTACTTAAATCAAGAATTATTCTCTTTATTCTCTTTTCAATATTTGTTTTAGAGATTATTATATTACCATCCTTCTCTTCAATTTCTACTTCTTCATTTACCTTTAATTCACATTTTTCTGCTAATTCCTGGGGCAGGCTGACACTTAAGCTGTTTTTTCCAATGCGATTAATTTTTCGTTTCATATTTATTAAAACTTATTTTTAGTAGTTATTCAAAACAGCCCCTCCGTTTAAAAGTAATTACTTTCTTACTGATAATAGAAATAATTGCCTAAAGTATATATATTTAATGGCCTTATTGTTCTAAAATGGATAGGATTCTTCCAATATCTCCAAAAATTTTACGATTATTAAGCTATTTAAGGCAGGATTCCCGCCAGAAGCTGACAGAAATCAGCAAGCAAACTAAAATTCCCATTTCTACTTTATTTGATCTCTTAAAGGAATCACAAGAAGAAAAATTAATCTGGAAATCAACTGTTTTACTCAACTTCTCTAAGCTAGGTTATCATACTCAAGCCCAAGTCTTCCTGAAAGTGCACAGAGAGGGGAGAGAAGCTTTTCAGAAGCATTTACTTTATCATGAGTCCATCAACACGATCTATAGAATAAATAACGGCTGGGACTTTATAGTTGAGACGGTGCATAGAAACATTAAAGAATTGAACACTTTTCTGGAAAAATTAGAAGAATATGGTTTAGAGGACAAGGAAATCCATTATTTGGTAGAAGAGGTAAAAAGAGAAGGGTTTATGGAAGTCTTCTAACTTAGGTGGTATTTTTGTGTTATAGGATAGTATCGTTTTATAATAATCCAACTTTATCTAACAAATTTACAGCATAATTTCCTAAATGTCCTGGAACTACTTTTTCCTTTTCTAGAGTATTGATATATTTGTCGTAGTATCTATCAATGTCTTTACCATTTTCTAATTTTAATTGATAATCAGGAGAGAGGTTATACATTTTAGGGGGATTTACAGTAAAGGATGAAAGCCCTGGGCAAAAACTCTGAGCTGCGATTAAAATAGAGGTACAAGCATTTAATATATCTCTTACATCTTTATCTTTAGAAACTACTCTGGTAGTTCTGTTTTGAACTAAGGAGTTATCTAAAGCTGATGCAACCAACTTTTCATCAGTTCCATTGTCAAAGCGGTGATCTTCCTTCTTTAAACTTAAGATATGATTAACTTGACCTACAAATTCTAGTACCGTCCCATAATGATCGCTAGGTGTATACCTACAACCTGGAGAAGAGTATATAGCTCTGACTAGTTGAAAAAAATGATAATAGGGAGCTAATGTTTTTTCTAGGTTATTGCAAGCAATTTTTTTCAACTGCAGATTAAATTTAGGACTAATTTGGATAAAAGCACATTCTCGATATCTGTCAATAAGGGCTCCCCCTAATTCAAAAAATTTTTCTGTCTTTACTTGTTTCTTCACTTCGTCTATAATACACAGTTCTTTTGTACTAAATTCTGCCTGAAGAGTAACTAGTTTTTGCGCTATACTCTCTACTTGTTCAACTTGTGATTTTTGATAGGACTTTAGGCGTTCATCTGAAGTTGAAAAATTAATCAAACGTATTTGTTTATCTTCAATTGTTAGAGCCGAGTTTACACATTTATTCAATACTTCTATTAACATGTTAGAATCAAGGAATAGGTCTGGTCGTAGTACGATGTCTTCAAGTAATTTCTTATTTTCCATTAGATTCATTCTTGTTGTCGTTTTAAAGGTATTCCCACAATCACATTATTCATGGGGGTTATTTTTTTATCAATTTGTGTTAAGTACGCGTTGTATCCTTTTCCTATCAATAAAGCAGTCCTGATGGAATCATAATAATCCTCTATGCTCCCATAGAGCATCTTGCGCCGCTCAAAGTTAGGCAAAGATAAAGCTACTTTTTCCAATTTTACTCTAGTTTCCTGATCATAACAGCAAGGCATAACTCCTACCAAACAACAATTCTCTGATGCTGTTTCTAAGACTTTATCAGTAAGGGTTCCACAAGCATGAACAGCTACAATTGCTTGATTTTTTTTTGGCTGATAGCCGGTAATACCATCCAAATAAACTTCAAATGGCTTTCTCATATTTTTAGTTGTGTGGTCTAATCCTCTTCCTTTTCTAATGTCTACAAAAACAATCCCCCTAATATTTTCTTGTAAGCTAAATATTGATCCAACATTCCCATTGCCGGCACATAATTCTACAAGTTCGTAAGAGCACGTAGTTGCAGAGTTGAAGTACGAAGCCACCAATTCACAAAAAGATAGTGCCCGGGAAAGTTCATCAGCCATCTATGATAACCCTCATGCAAATAACTTCTGGAATTATAAATTCTGAAATTATTTCCAGACTATCTGATCTATGAATCTTTGCGTTGATTAGTTAAATGTCTACATCCTGCTGTTCGGTTTTTTTTGTGACTAAATATTATCCCATAACCTTTTTACCGACCATTTCTAGTCTTTCAATTAATTTATCAACTAGTTCAGGAGTAGTATGCTGCATTATTTGGATATATAACCCACCATAACCTAAAAATTTGTTAAGGGGATCGGCTTTCTTTTTAAGTTCATAATCATTATGGTCTATACTAGTTCTTAAACGAAGGCAGTCAGCAAAACTGATATAAAATCTTGGCTCTTCTCTAGTATTAACAAATTCCTGATAAACACGTTCTGCTTTGTTGTCAACAAAGCTTTTTACATGGAAAGGGATTATTGCGGTTTGTGGTGTAGAAATCAAGCTATAATATTCGCTATTTTTGATATAATCAGCAATAGTGTTAGTAAAATCCATCAGTTGCTGGTATCTTTCAATGAGTTTTTCTTTTCCTTGCAATAACAGGTGAGCCCAGGTACATACTGCTCCAATCGGACTCCTGGAAGTATGGAAGGAAGGCATTAAATTCCATGTTTCTTTTAAATCAAAGTCCAAAGCGTCAGTGTTATGCAAATAGCCGGCAATACTGCGGGTGTATCTAGCTATTTCTTTGTCTTTAAAAATGACCAAACTTCCCGGATAGGGGGATGCATCAGTCTTATGCGGATCAGCAATAATTGCTTCTACAGCTTTTACTCTAAAATCCCATGCTGGATACTGTCCAGAAAGCAGAGCCAAAAGCAGAAATTGTTGTGCTGCATCTACTATTACTGGTGCTGGACAATCTGCTTTTGCTAATGTATTTGCGAATTCTTCTACATTTTCAACTCTACCAGTATCAACAGCACCAGCAGAGACAAAGGCAAACAGAACTTCTCTTTTTTCTTTACGCAAATTGGTTATTATTGTTTCTAACTGAGGATAATCTGTCTGATAACTCTCCCGTAAATCATAACGGACGATGTTTCTGGAGCCGATTCCTAATATATCCACACATTTATCACCTGCAAAATGCATATCAACTGGTGCAAGAATTACCGGTGGTTTATTTTGATCAACAATTCCTTTTCTTACTAAGCCTAACCAGCCTTCTTCTCGAATAATATCTTCTTCTAAACTATAGTGCCGTTTAGATTGTAATTGAGAAAAATATTTATTTCGTAAAGCCCAAGATGCTTGTAGGATAGAACTAGTACCGCCATCAGTGAACCATCCAAGGACAGGATTAACAGGATTACCATTGGGATTATATCCTTGCTGGCTATAATTGGGGTGATTAAAGAGTTCTGCAATCATCGAAACAGCTTCACGCTCAATTTCCCAAGCACCTAAAAACATTGATGGTTCTACTAAGTTTGGATTTCTGGTTCTGACCATATCAAAAGCAAGGTCTAATGCTGCTGGGTCTGGAAGTGTTCCCGGTTTAGCGAATTGTTCATCGCCAACTACGGGAAATCTCTCTTTAGCAATATCAAATTCAGTTTGTACTTCAGTTATAGATCTTCCTTGTGGTGGAAGTCGAAAAAATCTCTCTCTCCTCTGTTTAAAGTCTTTACTTCTTTCCATTCTTATCTTTTTAAATACCCCATAAGCATCATTTCTTTTACTTGACTCATCTTTTCTTTCGCGACGACATTAGCAATCTTGTTTCCTTCTCTAAGAACATCTTTTACATAATCCTCAGAGATCTTAGCTCGATTTTCACGATAACTTTCATAAGCAGCAGTAATTTTACCGGGGAGTTTCATCTTACAGTCAAAACATCCTATAGAAGCTTCACGGCAAGCTCTTCCTATTTCTATCTCTTGCTCTTGATTGAATATTCTCTGTAAATCGTACACTGGGCACTCATAAGGATCCCCTTTAGATGTAAGCTGAGGACGATTAGTAATAGTTTGTCTGATTCTTTGGTCTATTTCAGCTAAGCCATAACTTGGAAGTAACTCATTATCATAACTTTTACTCATTTTCCGTCCGTCAGCGCCCCTAATTCGCTTTGCTTCACCAAGAAGAACTTCAGGAACAACAAATAATTCTCCATAAGTTCTGTTAAATTTCCTAGCAATCTCCCTTGTCAGCTCTACATGTGGCAACTGGTCCTCACCAACAGGGACATGAGTGGTATCATAAAGTAGAATATCGGCGGCTTGTAGAACGGGATAAGCAAGAAAACCTAATGACACTTCTGCTCTAGCAATTGCAGCTAATCTTTCATCTCCTTCCAATAGCTTCGCTTTTACTTTTTTTCCGATGGAAGCCTCATTTCTATTTTCATCCTTTCCTTCCCATATTTTTCTATCGCCGGCAAGGTGCTCTAGGTATCCTTTATAAGTTGGCAACCTTTCTAACGTGCCTATATTTACCAGCCGTTCCAGTATCAAGCTTAATTCGGCATGTTCTGGTACTGAAGATTGGATAAATAGAGTTGATTTATAAGGATCTACTCCAAAAGCCAGCCAATCAGCAACCATATCCAAACTATATTTTCCAATCTGTCGAGTATCTAATTCACTAGTAAGTGCATGCCAGTCAGCTACAAAGTAGAAGCATCTACTAGTATTCTGCAGTTCAATCCAGTTTCTTAGCACACCTTCAAAATTGCCCAGATGTAATTCTCCTGTTGGCCGCATTCCGCTAAGAATAATTCTCTTATCTTTTTCAGGTGCGTCTGGTATTGCCATGATTTTTGACAGGCACATCTGTTTAATCACACTTTCTCCAGAAAAATCGCAATATTTTCGAAAGATTTTCTATTGTTTATAAAGAAAAAATAATTTTTCGGAAATCTTCCGGAAAAGTTACAACAATTCTTTTTAAACGCAAGAAAAGAATTAACTCTCATGATTGCACCAGAACATTCCATCTTTTCTCATCTGCGCAAAGATGCTAGAATCAGTTTAGCGGTTATCTCACAGGAAGAAAAGATACCTCTCTCTACTGTTTATGACCAGATTAACCGCCTGCAAAAAAATAAGATAATCCACCGGTTTACAGCTCTGTTAGATTTTTCCAAATTAGGGTATCATTACCATGCAAAGCTGGCCTTAAAGGTTCCAAAAGAACAGAAAGCTGCATTGTTCCATTTTCTGCGGACACATTCTAGCTTAAACACTCTTTCTGAAATTAACAGTGGCTTCGACTTTTTTGCTGAAACGGTTCATCATGACATCAAAGGATATCTTGCTCTCATCGAAGAGTTAAAGGAACATTTTAACCTGTTGCAGCTGCAGGAGTACCAGGTTATTGAAGAGATAGAAAAAGAGAAATTTTTGCAATGATCCTTTATTTTTAATAGGGTTTATCTCCTTATATCTTATTGTTTGTCGGACACCAGATGAAAGATAAGGAAATATCTATGGGATAATTAAGCGCATTGAAGCTATTGGAGTTAGTAAAAATCTATGAAGCGTGTATGCTGCATTTAGATAAGACACCCTTGATCTCCTACAATAGCGGAACAGGCAGGATTGATTACCATAATATTCTTAACGAATGGTTGGCTCTGACAAAAGAGATAAAAGTAGCCTAAAATAAGGACCAACATTCACTCTTAGAAAAAAAAGGATAATCCTTTAACATACCTACTCCATCTGCACGCCGCTCCATAACGTCCAGTCTTCTGACGGCGAATACGTGCCAAACGTGAAGTACGGAGGAGCACTCTGCCCAAACCAGCCATATTGCACCTGCCCCCATTGCCTTCCTCCAGGGATAGAACCGCCTGCCCCAGCACCATACACCGGGCTGCCAAATAATCTCCATGTCTTCATCACACTGTGGAAGCCAGAAACGTCCGTCGTATAATCAGCACCTGGCTCGACAATCAATTCCCCCTTATAACCCTTGTCTTTCAAGAGCTTGACCATCTCTTTGATAGGAGTGTTCCCTTCACCTGGAGCAAGGTGATCGTCATGATAGCCATAATTGTCATCAATATGCACGTGACCGATAATGCCCGCATCCATCATCTTCCCTATCTTCTTCAGCATCCATTGGTTAAATTCCTGATCATTCTGCTCAAGAGTCTTATTCTGGTCGCCAACCCAATATTTTCTCCACATGTTCAGATGCCCCATATCAAGAGTAGAGGTGATGTGCTTCTTTGAATTTTCTTGCGCTTCATCATCAGACATGCCACGCTGAACGAGCATCTTTTCCATCTTTTTTCTGCTGATGGTAACTAACTCGATCAATTCATCAGGATGAGCACCATAACTTTCTGGAAATAAATTTTCCATGGCAATCGTCAACGGTTTTTTCAATTCCCCTTTCTTCTGCAGATTCTTGCTCAGCTCCATCGCTTTTATGGCCGCTAACGCATACGAATCAGCGGCTTCTTTCCGGGCATACGTTTCTGCGCTCTCTACATGCCGAATGGTTTCCATCGATTCCTCTGCTTGCGCCCATTGTGAAGCGGAAGCCTCCTGGCCCTGCTTCATCTTCCCTTTCATGAGATTAAGCCTCTCTTTCAACATCTGAGAAGGATATTTGACATCCGGAGGAACTAACCCGGCAAACCCTGGCATCTCTCTCTGCAATTTCCATTTCTCTTCCGGATCAACCGTCGATTCCAGCTTTTTATAAAACTCATAAGCATCTTCCAACTTCTTCAGCTCTTCCACTGATCCTGCGAAATCAGCTCCATAATAATACGCCCACCCTCTGCTGTTGGCAGCGTTCGTCTCTAACGTAGTGATGATATACGCTTCTTCCGGACGAACTTTAATGTCCTCTTCCTTATCAACATCTTGAAACTTGACCCAATTCGATTTCTTGAATTTTTCATCACTCAGATCGCCATTCTTCCAGTTTCTCCATACTTCTCTGGCACGCTGTGTCATTTCTTCTGCTTCTTTCTTTAAATCATTCCAATCCAGGTGCTCTGCCATGAATCTTCCTTGCTCTTTATCATATTTTGGCACACGGAGCTCCATATCCAGCTTATTCCCATAATAATCCACATAATCCCCTGGCTGAACCATATTCCCTTTAGAATCAGTATAACTATTCCCCCCATGCTCACTCCATTGCTCAGAATCGTGGTCATACCTATTCCACACTTGCCGGGCAACTTTTCTGTTCTTCCTCGCTTCCTGAATTAATCCACCGGTTCTAGTATCAACGACACGATACGACGCCCGTTCCGGCTCATCAGAATACATCTTAAACTTGCCTTTCCATTCTTCATCTCTGCCGTTCCATTCGGCATCATAGATCGGGCGCTGAAATTCACCGGTATGAACGACAACCGGACCACCAGCTGCAACATCTTTGGCAAACTCTACTGCTCTTTTAATTTCCTGCAGCGCCATGTTCCTGCTTTGCTTAGAAAAATTTCCCTGTTGATCCATCCCTGCTAAACCATATACTCCAACCGTAGCATGCGTGGTAAAATCAACTCTGTTTGCTCTCCCCATCTCTGATAAAGCCTGTCGCTGCTTTAGACCATACATCTCTGGCGTCTGCCCCTGCCCCGATCCTTTTCCAGCTCCGGTAAAAACAAATTCTACCGTTTTTGAACCAGGACGAACTTTTGCTTGCACTGCCTGAACATTAGGAACTGGACCTAAACCCATACTCATCCCAAAATCACCGATGCCTACGCCAACATCATTGGTAGAAAGATTTTTGGGGCTGTGGATACCTTCATGGAGCGTGCCGTGATGACCATAATCTCTATCCATCGGTGTCTGATATCCAGTATTAAACGAGCCAAATTGAACCATCGTGCCTCTTTTACGGAAATAAAGGTAAAGACGTATTTAAACCTTGCTCTGAACAGAGAGCTATACTATTTAGGAAAGAATTCCAACTGCCCTTCCAGCCTTGCCGTATAACCTAATCCTAAAAAAGGAGATAGATCATTATCACCTGTTTGAACTCTGCCTATAATATCGGATAAATCTTTAGGAACTGTTCCAGAAATGCTGAACGCTTGTCCTTCCACGTGTTCAACTTCTATCACATAAGTCCGGAACTCTGGATCGGCAACAAGGGATTCCAGCGGATGTGCAGCACCGATCAGAAGTAGATTTTTCTCTGCTCCCAAACTCTTAATTTGTTGATGAATATAGTCATCTCTATACTTGTTTTCACGAGGCATTATTTCATTCTCAAATTGTACACGAGTAACGCTTTGTGGATCTGTTCCCGTTTGCAAGCACCATTCAGTAAAAAGCCGAGGACCTATCTCCTTCCTGAACTTTCTAAATGAAATATCTGTTGGCTTTAATGAAATAAGAACCCCTGCATCCTGCAACGAACCATAAAGAAGCATAGACCATAAATATTGAAATTCTCCTAAATGCCTTTGGCGCAACATGTCACGCATCCCCAGCTTTAGAAAACCACCTACAGCGCCTTCATATTTTCTTACTTCTCTAAGATAATCCTCTGCACCTGCAACCAATTGTTCATCATATCCATCATAGAACAAAGAACCAGGACGACATCGGAGACCAATATCCATCCCTAGTGCATACGTTAAGTTAAGAATTTGTAATGTGGTTGGTTTTACAGTGCCTTGAGCTATTTGTGAATTAGATTCAACATGCGTATGCTTCAATACATATATCTCTTTCATTTTAATTCATCCTTTTAGGTAAGCAAGAACCCAATCTGATTCAACTATATCTCCAAAAAATCTATCAAAAACTGACAAATAATGCTCTTGTCCAGCAACATTTATTGTTGCAACCAAATCTTTTGGAACAACAAGTTTATAGCAATGAGTAAAAGCGCTTCTTATAGTTGTATCTACACAAACATCAGTATTTACACCAGTAATAACTAAAGTATCAATTCTTCTTTCATCCAAAATTTCTCTTAATCGAGGATTTGAAAAAACATCATAAGTTCTTTTTTCAAGCACATGCTCACCATCGGCAGGCTGAAGTAAGTATAATTCAGAACCCCATGAACCTGGAGCACAAACTGCTTTTAATTTTCCATGCGCAAATTGTCTTTTAAGATTCCCTGATGTAATTTCATCAGATTCTATTTGCTTACTATAAATTATGGGAACATCGTATTTTCTAACTATACCGATAAATTCTTGTATTCTTGGAGCAACTTCTTGAGCTGGTTTAACATCTAATCCCTGTTGAGCAAATATTCCATCATCATGACAAAAGTCATTCTGAATATCAACCACTAAAACTGCAATATTCCCTAAGTCATTTAATGTATTTGCCATCAGAACTAGAAAAGGAGAATTATTTAAAAACCTTTTGTTTATTTACTACTAATAAAAGATTACACCTTTAAAGACTTTTGAAGAATTTTATTTTGATCATTGGCTCGTTTTTATTCTCTCAATACCCTTATGTTGATCTCTTATTTTGTCATAGGATTCAAAAAGCAAAGGCCAAAAGACAAAGATAAATGATTATTCTCATTTTCTTCTTCATACTTTCAAAATTCGTAGCTATCTCTCTACGACTGATACATCCTTCCACTGACACCTGGCTTGTTGGAATGATACATCTGGCTACCAATCTTCTGGATCAAGTTTGCCGCTTCCGCTACCTGTTCATTGAAATTTCGATATTTCCCATCTTGAACATCTTCCAATCTTTTCTCCACTTCAGATAAAGCATAACCTACTTTCTTCTGTTCTTCGCCCGTGATGTAGCCGCGCTCTTCAACAGCCTGATAGATGTTTTTGATCTCCTTGGAAATACCCATCATGTCCATTTGACTCAAGGGCTTATAGGCAACGCCAACATCCTGCCTTCCCGGAAGATCGTACTGCATCTGCATCCCTTCCGGAACTCTGGAAACACGTTCACGGACAACAGTATCTTCTAAACTCTCTTCTTTCTTCACTATTGCTTTTGGAGAAGCATTTTCCGGCTGTTTGGCTTTAATAAGCCCTCTCGTCTTCAAAATCTCTAACGCATCCTGGCTTAAATGATCTAAATCTTCTCGAGCAAATTCAGGGATGGGAACACGATCTTTCCACTTCTTTCTATCCGTAATCTCCTCTTCGCTGTCACGGATCTCTTTTTCTGCTTCAGCAATCTCTTTCTTCTTCTCTTCTTCCAGCTTTTTTAGCCGCTTGATCCGCTCTTCCGGAGGGAGATTCTTCAGATCTTCTTTTCCTGCATCATCCTTTGCCATAACATAGGACTATAGCCTCTTAATTTAAAAGGCTTTTGTCAAGGAAAACCATCCCCTTACCCCACATCCTCAAAAACCTACCACGAAATCAGCTTGTGATGTTTCTTAAACGTGTGATACGCATACCAACAGTTGTAAATAGCATGGGCACCGCCTTTTATCGTTTTAAAGTTCTTGATCTCTTCCCTCTGCTCTTTTGTCAAAGGCTCTTTCTCCGCTTTCTTTTTCTTTTTTGCGCCAGCATGATAAAAATCTCCAAATAATTTCTGCATCACTGTTTTTTCCTCTTCTTTTGACGGTTTTGCTACAGTAGGCCTATGTTTCTCCTCAGAACTTGCTTCTTCAAGGTACTTATCTAATTCTGTCCCTAAATCTTCCATAGCTTTTCGAACGGAAACAGAAACATCCCCTAACAACAACATCGCTTCTTTCTCCTTAAATTTTTTATACTTATCAATATCTTCCTGCAGCCAATGATACGCACGCATGTTCATCTCAAATTTCCCGATGTGCACCGGCCCTCGTTGATATCCTTCCTGAACAACCTTCATCTCCGGCCTAGTACGATAATTAAATGTTGCCAGAATGCATTCAAACCCATCAACACCCTTGGTCACTTTCCGTTTATACTGCGCTAATAATTCCACATCCAACAAGCTTCCTTCAAACGCAGAAACGATCTCCGGCATGGACATGCTTTTTTCCTTCATCGACAGCTTTTCAACATTCCTTAAGTACGGCTTGACCCACGTCAGATACATGTTGATGATCTCAAAATGCTGCTTCAGATAGCTTAACATAAAACGTTTCCTGCTTTTATGCTCGATGTGCGTCCTCTTTTTCCATTCGATGAATTGGCGAAGATGCCTTACTAAGACTCTCAATACTTGCTCATTAAAGTTTTTACGCATACTATCAACATGCCTATCCAACTCTTCAATGGTCTTTAATGGAGGAGTATCAAAAAAAAGATCAGGTAATGTAATAAATTCTAACTCCCGAGACATCCCATAGACGGAAGCTGCACTTTTTCCCCCGCCTTGAACAAGATCAATAAAAATCCCCTTTAACGTTATTTCTGCCGACTTGCTTCGCCTGTCAAAAGGTTTCTGCGTTTCCACATCTGCTTCTTCATAATAGGTTAACCGCTCATCAAGAATCCGCAATTCGCGAACCATCTGAAATAGCTCTTTGATCATCTTTCCCGTCGTTGCTAAGAATTGGGAAATCTTATCCTGCTGGCTGCCCAATCTCTGCTGAGTGATACCAAAAAAAGCTGAATTTTCTGCAGCAGCAAACGAATCCTCAACCTTATCTACTTTCGAGAAATTCTGGCGAAGATATTCCACCATCCAGAAATACGGCCCTTCCAAACTCAGGTCATACACCTCTAAAGATAGTCGATAGGTCTTGAGGGGGGTAGGAAATCCTGTTTTTTCCAGACCTGCATTGACACTCCCATGAGCTTGATGGAAGGTCATTTCCCGCTCTTCTTCATCGGCATCTTTGGGATCATACTTCCCATCAAGAGGTTGATATTCATGAGCATCAGGATTATACCAATACTTCTCTTTAGCATCTCCTTTAAAGAATCCACATTTGAGCAATAATTCCGTTCTGTCCATCGTGCCTCTTTTACGGAGTAAAAGACTTACTCCAATGCCTCTTTTGCGAAGCTAAAGACTACTAACAAGCTTCTTTTAGTAGAGTGTCATCCATCCTTAATAAGTTTTTTGTTTGAGATAGTATTTTAGAACAACAAAAGATTCCTTTGTTTCATCATAGAGGATGAGATTAACTTACAAAATAGCTTGCTTCTTTTCCTTTTCTTCCTTCAGATGAAAATGCTTCGCTAAAGTAATCATGACTTCCTGAAAGGAAATCTTCTCCTGCAGGAACTGCTCTAGTAAATCCCCTCTACATCTTTGAGAAGAAATAGCAAGTATGTTACCAAGTAGTCCTTTTCTATGATGGCAAACCCAAAACCCTTCTCACCAGCAATGACACGCAATTCATTCTGAGGAATTATTTCCATCGTTCACTCTCCTGTTTTGTTGCTATAGATCCGCCTTTTGAGTGATACGGTGATAGAGAAAGCAAGAAATAACAAATGCCCTCTCTCTATCATAACCAACAAAATGCCAGATACCTAGAAGTTCCAGAAAATAATTATCACATTCCTAAAACGCCTACAGCTTCACTCAACCAACTTTTATCCCTTTCACCAACAACAGTCCATCTTTTTCCTCTGCCTGCACCTGAAACCCGGCTAGTTCCATTTCCCGAACCAGCTGATCAGAAGTAAAAGCATGGACTTCTTTCTGCCGCTGCCAGTCGTTGATCTTCGTCAAAGACAAAATAACAACAGCATACCCTTCATTTTTCAATAGCCGATACATCTCTTTCAATAATTGCTGATGATTAACCACATAATTGAGCAGGAAAATGGCGGTCACCGAACCAAATGATCCATCCAGAAAGGGCAAAGGCTTTTCCACATCCCCTACTACTTTTTCTCGACATTGCTCATTGAACTGCAGCATTTTTTCTGATAGATCAAAACCGATTGAGGGAAGATAAGAATAAGCACCACAGCCCAGATCCAGATTTTTCTTGCCTTTCAGAAAAGCGAGCTCTTGAGTAATAAGCGCCCGTTTTTCCTTGCTGATCTTCCTGCTCCACATAAAGGCTTCAGCATTCCAAAAAGCTTTCTTCTCTTGAGGCCATCCTTTCGCCCAAGATATGGAAGAGGACAGCTTCCGAAGCTTTTCCTCAACATCTTCTCCATAATTTAATTTCATCATCTCGATGAAGAATTCAGTTTCAGGGTCTAAGGCTGGTTTCAGGGTCATGAGAAGAAGAAAATTTATAAAAGGATATAAGTTTTTTGTAATTGGGAGTTTTAACTACAGAAAATGTCACTACAGGAAATCCTTCACGAGAAAAAAATAACCTTTGTGTCCGTTGGTCTGAGACAGAGAAGAGCGTTCCAAGCCGACTATGACGGACTGATGAATTTTCTCCTGAAGAACAGCTTAAGTTATGCTTATCTTCCCGATGGAAAAGGCACCTTCATCGAAACAAAACAGCTGTATCTTTGCTGATTATCATGGGCTTGTGGTCTAGTGGCTATGACGTCCGCTTGACTTGCGGGAAATCCCCGGTTCAAATCCGGGCAGGCCCATTTTTTTTCTTTATATGAACTTTTTCAGATATAACCACTATTAAGAGGTTAATCAATAATATAAAGATTTACGACGTTCTTCAGGAAATGGATGGCCAAGAAGTACCTAGCTATGTGCTGCATAAGTCAAAACCCCGTTCCTTGATCCCAAAATTGCTGGGGTTTTTAGTTTTGGGAGCGCTGTTTTATGCAGGAATTCTGTTAAATATCTCTCTATTAGAATTACGCAACGAGGAAGAAAGCATCATCATCCTCATTTCTATGCTGATCTTGTTCCTGGTGATTAGTGTAGGCGTATTCTTAGCCATCCGCCGCGCCAATCTGCCATATCTGTTTTACCGAGACAAGATCATGTTTAATGGTAATGCTATCCTTTATGCAGGAATTACCAATACTCAACCAAATCAAAACCTCTGGGATAAGATGTTTAAGACAGAATCTATCAATATGGGAAATGATTTCAGCATCAAACATATCCCTCAAACGATGCAGATCCAGAATTATCTTCAGCAGCTGGTGAACTATGGTAGAGGGATGAGATGAACGAGCACTATTTTAACAAAAAGCAAATCCAATAAAAATTCTGTCAAAACCAAACTTCTACAACGTATGATCTTTCCCTAAATATGATTCAACAAGAACTGACGTTAACGATAAGATCAAAGGTCCGACTAGTACCCCTATCACTCCGAACAAAGCTATACCACCAAGAATTCCCACAAGAATAATCACGGGATGTACTCTAGCCTTATCACCAATCAGCTTTGGTCGTAGAAGATTATCTAAACTTGCTACAAAAATGAGACAATACAAGAACAATCCGATCCCTTTTAGGATCAGAGGTGTAGAGTTCTGGAAAACACCATCAAGAAAGATGAATATGGCAGCTGGGGCCCAGATGATTCCTGTCCCTAGGTAAGGGATCAATGCCAAAAAGGCCATGACAGCACCCCAAAAGAAAGGAGAAGAGACACCAAACAAAAAGAAGCCTAAGGCTCCAAACGCACCCTGAATCAAAGCTATGAGGAGATATCCATAAACAACCCCTCCTAAAATTTCTTTGAGGCGCCCAACGAGATAGCTAAACTTCGCTTGAGGGATGCCTAACCAGCCCTGAACATTTTTCATCAGCAATTGGCCATCTTTAAGGAAATAGAACATCGTGAAGAACGTTACAAATAAGCTCAGTATCATTGCCGGCAAGCGAATCAGAAAGTGCGATCCTTTCTCAATGACCCAGTTCGTGATACTCCGAAGATTCTCCTTTAATGGAACACTAAACTCCGGGTCACCAGCAAGCTCTTCGATAAAAGTACAGAACGTATTTTCACATTCGCTAAAGAAACCGACAGCTAACTTTTGTTTGACCGTAACAAAAAGCACATACGACTCATTCACTAAAGCTTTGACAAAGAAAAGCCCCGGCACGAGCAAGACTATAAGCACGAGAAGGCAGACCAGCAAGGCTGAAATAGACTTGTTACATCTCTTATTGAAGAAATGATATAGTGGACTCAAGGTAAATGCGAACAGGCCACCTAGGAAAATGGGAATCAGCAACGGCTTGACGATGAAGAAAGAAAGGACTACAAACGCTACGAACAATACTACCGGAACATATTGTTTTAGATGAATCGTGACCACCTCTCCACTAAAAAAGAATACGTGATGATATATAAGCCTTTTGTTGCCTAGTACGTATTTAGTTCGGTTGAAAATAGTGGCAAGGTCAAGAAGTAAAATCCATGAAGAGCTTCGTAAGATAAGTTTAGTTGCAAGGCTTTCAATTTAAATATATCATGTTTCATATGGTCCTTACTGAAAGCCTTGCTGGATTTTACGACCTGCCACTATTTTCTTTTATCAAACTTAACACGTACGTTGCTCAACTCAAAAATATTTTACAACAACCATCAATCAGGCCAAGAGAAACATTACATAATCAAGAACGATTAAAGAAAAAGAAAAAAAAGAAAAAAAAAGCTGTTAAGCTTATTGCGTTGTGGTGTCAGCTGCTGCGTCGTCAGCAACAACTGTTGTTGTGGTAGCAACCGTTGGCGCCCCGATGCTAGCATCGGTGTACGTGGTACCTTCGATATCTACTTCACTGCCAGACAATTCCTGCCATCGGTGAGCCAGTACTTTACCAGCTAACCTGGTGTCAGCCCCACTGTAACCAGCAACTAACATGGCCATCTTGCCACTAGCATGCTCAAACAATTTCACTCTTGCTTTACCAGGAGTGAATCCTTCGGTACAGTCAGCTGGGTTGCCCAACAATTCAGCGGAAACCGTGTTGACACATGGTCCACCTACGGCAATCAAGTTCTGAGCAGTTACGCTGGCAATCTCGCTGTCAAGCTTGGTCGCATCAACAACTGTTACTGCTGTCAATGACCCGCCTGCTGTTGAGGTAGCTGTCGTCGTGCTGCCGGAGGTTACGTATAACTTAACCTGAGCTTGTTCCGTAGGTACCATCAACTCATACTTCGATGGCCCAGAGGTAGGTGCAGTTATGGTCAACTTTTCCCCAAAGCGAGACCGAGAGAACTGGATATCGCTATCCCCAGGATCACTTACCAAACTGGTGTTCGTCGTTCCTGTAGCTGTTACCAAGTCTTGAGCTGTAGCAGAACCACTAAGGGTAACGTTCATCACAACTACTGGTACGTCGGTTGTGTCATCTGTCCTGTCGGTGTCATCAACGATAGCCCAAACTGACCAGTCCGTAGCTAAAGCGCTGGCGTTCATACTACCTTGGATCCATACTTCCGTGTTCTCCTTGGTCCTGAAAACCTGTGTAAAGTTTTTACCAGCAAGCTCAGTAACACCCGATGCTCCACCACCAGTGTAGTTGATACCCCAATCATCAACTGCTGCGTTCGTGGTGTTCGTAAAGGTGAATGATACACCACCTAACTTCAAGTCAAACGTTTCCTGAGCGCCGTTGGTGATTGATCTTTCGTACACTTCTCCTGTAGCTAGGTTCTTGATCCTTGCTTTAGGTGAAGTTTCTGCCATATCATCAGAACCCTTGTACTGAAGTATGAATGACTTTGCATCATTCGTAGCTACATCCGGATCAGACGTACTCAAGATGAAGAAATCCTCATCCGTAATACTGGCGTTGGTAATCACCGTAGTTCCGTCAGTTACTCCATTCTGGAAACCATTAGTTCCTGCAAAGACAAACAAGGAATCTCCATCTTCCCCAGGAATCAACCGTTCGATAGTGGCGTTCTCAAAGACGAGCGATAAAGATACCGCCCCATCATACACCGGCACATTCAAATCAACCTGGTCGTCTCCTTCAGAGAACGTTACAGAAATGGATTCTCCATCCTTGACCACAACATCAGCTAACTTCAAGTCCCAGTTCTGTGTAAACATCACTTGTGGCTCATCAAGTTCAGCGTTCTCACTCAACTTCTCTCCTACACCTATGTAGTAGTCGTCATCAGCAGTCATGTTGATGGAGATATCCTCTATGGATATATCACCGGATGAGTCTGTTCTACTGATCACTACAGAAGCTTCACTTATTGCTTGCTCATTTACTTTCAAGCTCGTGCCGTTCTCTAATGTCAGCTTGTCAGCTCCCAGGAAGAAACTTGCGGAGTGGATACCACCAGCATAAGCTTGGTAGTTGATCTCTCTTACCCCAAGGTTAGTTCCATCAGACAATACATCTGTTTCACCATCAGCCAACTTTGTCGTCAACTCTCCGTTAACGCTAAACTGGACGTTGGTGGCATCGACGTAAGCTACTTCAACCGTATACTCTTTACTATCTACTGTATAGGTCTTAGACTCTCCTTCCAATAAAGTATCGGAAGCAGCTCCACCCATTAAGGTTAGCTTGACAGCCCTACTTGTCTCGTTCGTTGCCGTAACGATAGAATACACACGTCCCAAAATCTGGATCTGTTTGTCTTCAATATCATCCAAGTTGGCGCTAGTATCAACATCGGAGTCCAACGTTTCGGTGAAATCTAAAAAGTACCGGGCAATAGCCTTGCCATTGGTAATCTTATAGAAGAACCCAATCGTATCACCATCATCCTCTTGGAATGAAGTAACATCTGAGGCAGCGTTCTCATTAAAGTACATAAACTGCTCATATTTAGCTGTTCCTTTAGCATTAGACATCTCTCCATCAGCCAAAGCACCGAGGTTCCCATCGTTAATATAACTCTCAACGGAATCAATAGATTCACTCAATTCTAAGAAATTGCCGCTGCTACCTACTAACCAGGCGTCCCCTTCAACAGTTGTCGAAGCTGATGCACCAGATTTGGTCTTCATGCTTGCTGCAATATCAGTCATTGCTAAGTTGTCCACTGAAGCTGCAGATTCACCGACAACAAAGAAACCGTCGAATGATCCGTCAGTGACGAACATGTCTGGGTAGCTGCTCAAGTCAGCTGCCAATGCGCCCATTGCCGTTGCTCCCAACATTGTTGCTCCGGAAGCCACCGCGAATAAACGCTTCACCATTCTTTTTACTTTCATTTTCTCGAAACACACCTCCGTGTTTGAATAGATCCTTTTGAGCCTCCCTCATCGTCCGATAAAAATTCCGAAAGAAACGCCTTGTCAGGCACCCCTTTTCGATTTTATAGACGTGTAACGGGAGTCTACACTTGAATACTAAAAATCTGTTTATAAGCCTTTCGCAAAAAGAGAAGTTGGGAATCTCAAAACATTGAGATAACTGCCTAAAAGCCAAAAATTTTGAGCTTTAGAGGTTTCATCATTCTGAAATGACAAAGTGCCAAAATATAGAACTTTGTTCCATCTTTGAAGTCTTTCCCCATTCTTGAGCATGTTTCTAGTAGATAGATTTCCCATAATTATTTAAATATTGTCTCAAGAGGTATGTGCATAGCACCAATATGCGAGGCTCATCAAGAAATGATATGGAAGGAGTTCAGGGGGTTGTCCCTTACGGGGCTTGAACGATACGTGAAGACGAACATCAAAAGCCGAGCCGATGCTATGCACGTACCTGAGGAGAATGGATGATGGTTCCTGACCAAAAGATGCAGATAGCTTCTCTTCCTCTCCCCGACTACTTCAAAAACCATTATGCTTCTTATCCCTCATTGACACCTATCCAAGAGAAAGCTATTGCTGCCGGCTTGCTGGAAGGGAAGTCCTTGCTGATCTGCGCTCCGACCGCTTCCGGAAAAACGTTGGTTGCCTCGATGGCCATCTGCAACCAGCTGAAGCAAGGAAAAGCGATCTATGTCGTTCCGCTCAAAGCCTTAGCTAACGAAAAATACAAAGAATTCAAACGGCTGCTGGAAAAGACAGAATACAAGACAACAATATCCATCGGAGACATCGATTCCCCTTCGCCTTACTTGGCTAACTATGACCTTATCATCCTCACTTCAGAAAAGCTGGATTCTTTGCTGCGCCATAAGGCAGACTGGATCTATTATATTAAGACCATCATCGTTGACGAGATCCATCTGCTGAACGACCCTACGAGAGGCCCGACATTAGAAATTATCCTCACTTTACTGAAAACGATCATCAGCCCCCAGATCATCAGCTTATCTGCCACTATCGGAAATCCTAAAGAATTAGCCAAATGGCTGGGCGCAGAACTGGTGCAGGACAGCTGGCGACCAATAGAGTTGAAGCAGGGCATCCATGTGGATGGAGAAACAAAGTTTTATTGAACGAGAGATTAGTCCACCCTATTGTAGAATCTCCCTATTATATAATACTAGTCAAAGAGAAACTTATAACCCCAGCAACCCCGACAACTGATTGAAATTCTCCTTGGTCATCTCTTCCTTATACTGTTTTGACAGCTCCCGCAGCTCAGCAACAGGAACAGAGATACCTTTTCCTTCCAATTCCTTCTTCATGCGGCAGATGAATTCTATGAATTGAGTGACGTTATGAGGCTTTTCCGTACTGGCACAGCGCTCGAAATCAACTAAAATGGGAAAATTGTTCTTATCAACAAGGATGTGCTTCAAAGGGTGATGCATCTCTTCCTTATTGACCTTCTTTGTATCCATGACAAAACACTGCTGCAAGACATTGTGCAGCACTTTCCTGATCTCCGCCGAATGATGAGAAGCTATCCAATCCGGGATAAACATCCCCTCGATAAAAGAAGTAACAAAATAGCCTTCCCCAGAAAACAACAGACGAGGCCCTATATTATATAGGTTAAGGGCAGTTAGCCATTTGACTTCATTGGCTATCCTCCCCATGGCATCAGATTCTTCCCGCTTGATCTTAATGACCACCTGCTGGATATCCTTCTTGCCGGGAAAATGAGTCTTGACCAGCTTGCTTCGATCGATCTCCCCTCGAAATAGGTCACCACGCTTGCCATGGGTAAAATAGCGGATGTTCTCCACTCCTTTCTTCTCCAGCTCCCGAAGCAGAGGGCTTTTCTCAACCAGATAGACATACAACTCTTCAAATTGAGGTAGCTTCTCCTTGGCAATCTCTTGGAATTGGAAAAGATAACTCTTGATGATCTCTTCTATCTTTTCTTTCCCCGTGAGAGAAGAGAACAAAAATAAGATCTTTCCATCCTGCACCAGATGATGAGAAGCATGCTCAAAGAACTTCTGAGCGATCTCCCATCCTTTCTTTCCCCCATACAGGGCTGCATCTTCAATACCTTTATCTTGAGGTAGATAAGGAGGATTAAAGAGAATAACATTGAATTTTCCCTGAACATCGGAGAAGAGATCGCTGACGAGAGTAGTAATCCTCCGCAGATGCTTTTCCTTAATCTCTTTCTTGAGCTGCAAAATGGCTTCTGGATTGATGTCAACGGCGACCACTTCATTGACATAAGGATGATCTAAGGCCGTAAGGGCAAGAATGCCGGAACCAGTACCCATATCCAGAACTCTTCCTTCCGCAAACTTTTCGATGCACCCCTGAAGTAAATACGAGTCTTCTGCCGGGTCGTAGATAGATGGATCTTTTTTCTTTAGCTGTTTCATCTTTGGGTTTTTTGTTTCCTGGGGTATAGTAGAGAGATCATAGTAGAGAGATCATAGTAGAGAGGGTATTGCTATCAATGGAGTTATCCTTCTTTTCAGTTAAAATAAAGGCATTTTTCATTAAAAAATCTCCAAGCACATCTCTCTCAGGAAAGGCGCATTATAAAAATGTTACCAGAAACTTTTTAAACTGTTTGCCTGAAGTACTTACTATCGGGCCCATGGTCTAGAATCCCGGAAGGGATGGACAATGGCTATGATGCTGCCCTTACAAGGCGGATGTCGCCGGTTCGAGTCCGGCTGGGCCCACCATTTTCTTAAGATTTTTATCAATTGACTAAAAGAATAAGAGGGATTGAGCAAAGCGAATATCCCTCGAACATACGACTCGCCTAGTGTAACTGGCGGCAGGGCCCACCATTTTCTTAAGTTACAGGACAATTCACTAAGACTAAAAGAGAAGTGCCCATTATCTGGCTAACTCTTTATGATTATATCCTTTCTCGCGTAACTTAAGATACAATGGGAATAGCATATCTTCGATAAACTCACGTCTTTCTTCGCCGTCAAGTTTAATCCCCATCTTTGTGGCTAACTCTCTTAGTTGTACCGGATTAATACGTATTTCCAATACTGTCTGATCCATGGTTTCAATAAGTTGACGTCCTGTCTGAGAAAGATAGAGTTCGCTATAAAGCTTGTAAACGTATCTGAAGTTTACGAGGATCTTGGCGATAACTTTCCGTAAACCAATCCCTATTGGTAGTTTCCCAACCATCCATTTTAAAGCTAGCTCGATGAGAATATCCGGAATCTTCATCGGTAAAATATCCATAGAAATTATTCATATAATCGTCTTTTATAACCCATTCTGGATTGTCCTGCAATCTATGGCGTAACTTATAATCCTCCAGTTCTTTCTGAACAATTTGTCCTATATCCATCTTAAATAAGAATAAACTTAGCCCATTTTTAAATTCTTCGAAACTTGCAAGGGATTACAAACATTTATATACTTGCAGTTTAAACGTCTAAACTAAGAGTTTATATGAAAGAGATCACCACGGCAGAAATGAACGTTGTACTCCAGCTCGTTAAAAGCCCAGAAGTAGATTATAATGCAAACAGTATCGCAAAAGTAGTAGGAATTACGGCCATGGGTGCATTAAAGATACTCAAGAGGCTAGAAACCGAATCTATCCTTAGATCAAAGAGGATTGGCAAAGCGGCGATCTACCGATTAAATGCTGAAAATTCTTATGCTCGCCGCTATGTAGAATTAATCTTATCTAGAGAGTCTCTTCACGCTAATTCTCAAGTAAAGCGATGGATTGAAGAATTAAAAAAGATAAAGAATGCAGATAGCATCATTCTCTTTGGCTCAGTTTTAGAAAAATCAAACCCTAACGACATTGACGTTCTTCTAATAACAGACCAAAAACACTTTCCTAAACTTCAGCAAGAGGTCAAAGAACTCAATGAGATCAACATTAAAAAAATTCATCCCATGTACCAGACCTATAGCGACATCATCAAAAACATTAAAAAGCGAGACAAACCGCTCCTCAATGCCATTAAAGGCATTGTGATTATAGGGGAAGAAAAATTTTTGGAGATCTACAATGAGTCACGCAAAGAATAAAGTGGACTGGTGCTTGAATAAAGCCAAGAAAGAACTCCAAACCAGAAAGCAACATCGTGGGCTGGTCAACGTGGATGCTGATCTTGAAACCGCAAGGGACCATTTGGCCAAAGCAGAACATAATCTCAAAGTTACCCTCTACCTTCAGAGAGGAGGATTTACTGATTGGTGCTCCAGCAGTTTGTTTTACGTCATTTATCACTGCTTTCTTGCTATCCTCGCAAAATTTGGCTATGAAACTCGAAATCAAGAATGTACTTTTGCTCTTATTGCTAGCTTTATTGAGGACAAGAAAATAGCTATAAGCCAAGAGGACTTGGAAAAGGTAAGCATTCTCAACATAACAGAAACGCAGGAATCTCCGGAAACAGCGGTAAGCATTAGGGAAAATTATCAATACAGTACAAAAGTCTCATTGGAAAATAGAGAGTACCCAGAATTACTCCAATTAGCGAAACGTATTCTGGATAAAACAAAAGAAACATTACAGCTTTAAGTGGACACTTCTGCCATTAACCTCGAAAAGAATATAACCGATAAAATAATGAGCAATTTATGGTTGAAGAATAACTTACCGAAGAAGCAAAAACAAGACTAACAGCTGCCAGAAAAATATCAAAAGACAGATACATGCAATTATTATAATTTCTTCTTTTGTGGTCTTAAGAGGAGAAAAGAGATTGATAAAAATCCCTCTTTAAAATCATTATCTTTAAAAACACAGCCAGTTTCCTCTCTCTACGATGCAGCAACAGGTCTTTGACTTATTATTGGAACAGGAAGAAGTCAGCTGGAAGGCTATCCTGATGGACCTGGTAAACAGCGAACAGATGGACCCCTGGGACGTCAACATCACTCTTCTTACCCAGAAATATATCGCCGTCATCAAGAAGATGCAGGAACTGGATTTAAGGATCTCGGGAAAGATCCTGCTGGCAGCTGCCTTCCTACTGAAAATAAAATCAAGCCATCTCGTAGATAACGACTTTGCCAAGCTCGACGCCTTATTGAATCCCGATGAAGGGGAAGATGATTTCTTTGAAGAGTTTATCAACGAGAACGGGCAAAGGATCCGCCAAAAATATCATCTCATCCCCAAAAACCCGCAGCCGAGGAACAGAAAGGTGTCTATCCATGACTTAGTGAAAGCATTGCAGCAAGCGATGGCCACGAAGCGGCGGATCTTAAACCAGCAGAGGCCGATCAACTTTGAGATGCCCAAGAAAGGCATCGATATCCTGGGCGTCATCAGGGATCTGTATCATAAGATAACCTATTACACGACAAAAGAAGAAGGAAAAGAACTTACCTTTACCAAACTCCTCCCGCCAAGAGCGGGAAAAAAAGAAAAAGTATACACCTTCATCCCTCTCTTACATCTGGAAAATGAGCAGAAAGTAGAAACATCCCAGAAGCAGGCCTTTGATGAGATTTACGTGAAGCTCAAGAAAAGCCCAAGTGCGTAAAAGGTAAGTATTTAGTTCCGTTGAAAATTATGGCTAGGTGAAGAGGTAAAATCCATTGAGAGCCTCGTAAGATAAAATTAGTTGCCTGACTTTTAGCTTAAAATCAACAGTAAATCATTGCTTTACACATAAAGTCAGGCTGGATTTTACGACCTGCCATTATTTTCTTTTATCGAACTAAATACGTACCATAAAAGGCCACATCCACAAATTCTTCCACAATCTTTTTATAAAGCTGCATGAAATACAAGCCTAAAAGAGTGCAGGTGTTCTTCAACAGCATTTCCCTATGAAAACGACAGAGAATATTAAGGTTCCCAAGAGCATTGTAGACCAAGTCTTAGGACAAGACCATGCTGTAGAGATCATAAAGAAAGCAGCACAGCAGCGAAGGCACGTCCTCTTGATCGGCGAGCCAGGAACGGGAAAAAGCATGTTAGGATTAGCTTTAGCAGAACTTCTCCCCAACTCTGACTTAAAAGATATACTTGCGTATCCTAATCCTAACGATGAAAACAAGCCGATGATCAAAGAGCTTCCTGCAGGGACGGGAAGAGAAGAAGCAAAGCGCTATACCTTTGATTCCCAGCGAGTATTAAAAAATAATAATTTTTTGTTGTTCATCGTCGCTATTTTCACATTGATTGCACCATGGTGGGTAAGGCATTATTATCATTCTGACTTGATGTTCACCGCTTTCTTCTTAGGAGGCATGCTCTTCTTGGCTGCTTTTGCCATCATGTTAAGCATGGGTCCAAGGATGTTTAAGCAATCTTCAACGATAGCACCAAAAGTTATCGTCGATAATTTTAACCAGAAGCTGGCGCCGTTCTATGACGCTACGGGAGCGCATGCCGGAGCATTATTGGGAGATGTCCTTCATGATCCCTTCCAGTCCGGAGGTTTAGGGACGCCAGCCAATCAACGTGTAGTTGCCGGGATGATCCATAAAGCGCACTTAGGTGTTATATTTATCGACGAGATTGCTACTCTTGATCCCAGAACACAGCAAGAATTGTTATCTGCATTGCAAGAACGAAAATTCCCCATCACCGGCCAATCAGAAAGGTCAGCAGGAGCTATGGTCAGGACAGAAGCGGTTCCTTGCGATTTCGTTTTAGTAGCTGCAGGGAATTTAGAGACGATAAAAAATATGCATCCCGCGCTGAGATCAAGAATACGTGGTTATGGTTATGAGGTATATATGAAAGAGACTATGCCGGATACCTCTCAAAACAGGCTGAAAATAGCTAGATTCATCGCTCAGGAAGTGGAGAAAGAGAATAAGCGCATCCCTCATTTTTCTCTGCCAGCCATCAGGATGATCATCGAAGAAGCTCGACGACGAGCGAATAGAAAAGGCCATTTGACGCTCCATCTTCGCGGTCTGGGCGGCTTAGTGAGAGCTGCCGGAGATATTGCTAAAGAAAGGAAATCACCCTATGTCTTGAAAGAACACGTCGAAGCGGCAAAAATAGTCGCACGCCCTCTGGAACAGCAGATCGCAGACCAATTCGTAGAGAGGAAAAAAGAGTACGACGTCATCGTCACATCAGGCCAGCAGGTAGGCCGAGTCAATGGATTAGCAGTTATAGGAGGAGGATCGGCATACTCCGGAATCTTGCTGCCGATAGAAGCGGAAGTGACGCCGGGCGGGAAAAAATCAGAGATCATCGCTACCGGGAAATTAGGAGAGATTGCCAAAGAAGCGGTAAAGAATGTCTCTGCCATCATCATGAAATTATTTGGAGAAGATATCAAGGAGACGAAAGATATTTATGTCCAGTTCCTGCAGACCTATGAAGGAGTGGAAGGAGATTCTGCATCCATTGCTGTAGCCACAGCCATCATTTCTGCCTTAAAGAACATTCCCGTCAAACAGACCGTAGCTATGACCGGCTCTTTATCCGTTCGCGGAGAAGTTCTTCCCGTCGGCGGAGTCTCGTCAAAAGTAGAAGCGGCGATTGAAGTGGGCATCAAGACGATCCTTGTGCCCAAAGCGAACTTACAGGATATCGTCCTAGATGAAGAAAAGCTGAAGTTGGTAACGATCATTCCCGTGGAATCTATCACTCAAGTTTTAGAGCATGCTCTTGAATGGAACGGTAAAAACAAGGTTAAAGAGATGATATTTAATGGAAACGGCAGGAAGGCGGGAAGCCATCCCAAAAAGAGAAGTACGAGAAGTACGGCGAAAAAGAGAAATCTTTAAAAACTACCCTTAAAATCAGAAGAAAACACGGAGGATATGTTATCTGTTCAGTGTGGGGGTAAGCGAAGCGCATCCCGTACATTTGATGATAACTTTACAAAGTTATGGCACGATCACAACAAAGGTCCATCAGGAAAGTTTCCGGCGGCTTATACAGGCCTTCACGGGGAAAAAGAAAGACAGAATTAGCTGGTTTCTCCGCTATGACCCGGCTTGGCGCAGAGAGCAGAATTCGCGTAAGAAGAGTTCCCGGCGGCCACAAAAAACGATCATTGATCTCCGGCAACCAGATGAATGTTGCAGACAAAAATGGCAAAACCGTCAAAACGGAAATTCTAAACGTTGTTGAAAATCCTGCTAACCCTAACTTAGTCCGAAGAAATATCCTCACGAAAGGAGCAATTGTAGAGACAAAGTTAGGCAAAGCAAGAATAACTTCCCGGCCAGGTCAGGAAGGACAGGTAAGTGGAGTTTTGCTGTAAACCTTTACGATTTATTTCTCTCTTCATTTCTTCATTAAGACATTAAGAGACAATTTTAGCAAGTTAGACGTTGAATATTCGAGGGAAATGAAATTATTCAAATTCCTCGATAGAAACATTTAAATCCTCTCTTTTGAGCAGCAGAAACCATGAATCCACTTTCAGCTGATAAGCCTATCATTCCCGCAGTTTCCCTCTCCAATCTTAAAAAAACGTATCAGAAAACAGAAGCTCTCAAAGGGATCAACTTAGAAATCGCAGAAGGAGAATTCTTTGCTCTGTTGGGAGCAAATGGAGCAGGAAAGACAACGACGATAGGAATCCTTACCGGCTTAGTGAATAAGACCAGCGGAGAAGCAACATTATTTGGAAAGGATGTGGATAAAGATTACCTCCTAGCTCGCTCGTTCATCGGTTTAGTGCCTCAGGAATTTAATTTTGACATTTTTGAAACCGTCTACAACATCTTGTACTTTAACGCAGGCTACTTTGCTATCCCAAAAAAAGAGCGCGACGGAAAAATAAGAAAAATATTGCAGGATCTTCATCTTTGGGAGAGAAAAGATTCTCCTGCGCTCCAGCTGAGCGGAGGGATGAAAAGGAAATTGATGATTGCCCGGGCTCTAGTCCATGAGCCAAAAATTCTTATTTTAGATGAGCCTACTGCTGGAGTTGATGTGGAGACGAGACAGCAGATCTGGAAGTACATGAAACAGCTGAATGAGCAAGGAACGACCATTCTTCTGACAACTCATTATATCGAGGAAGCAGAACAGCTCTGCAAAAGGATAGCCATCATCCATGAAGGAAAAATTATCAAAATAGATACCACCAAGAAACTCCTTGAGGGAGAACATAAGAAACTGGAGGATGTTTTTATACACTTGACCAAAAGTTATGAAGAATAGATGGACAGGCAACTGGATTTCTCTGCAAGCGCTGGCAGAACGGGAAATAAAACGGGTATTTAGAGTTTGGACTCAAACCATCATTCCACCCATAATCACTGCTGTCCTCTTCATTTTAATTTTTGGCTATTCTTTAGGATCGAGAATTACTGAAGTGCAAGGTGTCTCGTATCTGGAATTTATCATCCCTGGCTTGCTGATGATGGGAGTTATCATGAGCGCATATGCCAATACTTCTTTTTCCTTATTCATTGCCCGATTTCATAACATGCATCAGGAATGGCTGTCTGCTCCGATAACGTACTGGGAAATCATCATCGCCTTGACGATAGGAGGATTGGTCCGTGGCTTTGTCGTAGGCATACTTATTTTAGGGGTGAGCCTCATCGCTACAACAATCACTATTCATAGCATTGCCACATTACTTTTCTTCATCATTATGGCATCGCTCTTCTTTTCATTCGCAGGAATTTTAACGGCACTATGGGCAACAAATTTTGATAAGTTGAATGTTTTTACAACCTTCCTCATCACACCATTGACCTACCTGGGAGGCGTTTTTTATTCCACGACGATGCTCCCGCCATTTTGGGCAACTGTCGCCAAGTTTAACCCCATCTTGTATATCATCGATGGCTTTCGCTTCAGTTTCATCGGCTTAACAGATGTTCCACTCTGGACATCTATCACCATACTCACGGCATTAACTCTTATCTCCTTTGCTGCATGTGTCCATCTGTTTAAAAGAGGGTATCATTTAAAGTCTTGATGGAAAGATGCAAGTGTTTTACCATCTCCCTTGAAAATTCAATCCCTTCTTTTTCCATCGATTTGTCCAGTGTCAGAACCCCTAAAAGCTAAAAATTTTCAACTTTCAAAGCCCGCTTATAAAGCCACTCCCGCACTAGACAACTGCGGATAGACTATATAAACAACCCTTCTCCTTAGGATATCATCAAAAAAGAGGTGATATCTATGGTTGACCTTACCAACACGACCATCAAGAAGCTGTTTGAGAAACAAATTAGGGAACTGACCATGCGGACGATTCTTCCACAGGAAGAATATTTTGACTATCAATTCAGCGGAGCGTGGTTACGATGAACATCTACTATAGGATTCAATACCTGCTAGCCAAATATGAAGCAGCTACCAAGCAAAGTTATATTGACGACTTCTACGAAGACGTTTTGCCGTCACACACCTCAGTGCCTAGCACCACCTAGGCACTTTTTTTTATTTTATATTTTTTAGGTTATACTTTTTAGGTTATATTTTTCTCTAAAATATATGCTTACAAGCAATAGCCAGAAATAAGAAAAAAAAAAGACTTTTTATTAGACGCTTTATTTCTTCTTCAACAATGCGTTAATCTGTGACTTCAATAAGATGTCGGTAAAATAGCTTACTGGTCTTTTGTCTACAATGGTGGTTTCCGTAATGACGTATTTCTTATCTTCAGAAAAGTACATTACCGTTGTTGCCTTCCCGTGTGTTAGGACATGATTTCCCATACATATCACCTCATTTCTTGTTAAAAAGAGTTAGTTTATATTTTTTGTGCCTGCTGTATCTCCTGTTTTTCCTGTTTCTCCTGTTTTTCCCTGAAGAGGCATAGAGGAAGCACCCTCGGGGTCCGAAGGGGTACTTTCATCTTGGCTAGGAACATCCACCGTACTTCCACCCGTGATCATGTTCCCTGAATTACATCCTATCAGTAAAACTAACACCACCAAGCATGTAACAATTTTACAAATTTTCATAGAAGAAGAGATATTCCTGTCATATTTAAGCGTAACGAAGACAGGAAAAAAGGAAAAGAGGTAACAATAAGGTTGATGGTATAAGAATATTCTTACTTTTTGATAAAAAGTATTGCAAAAAGAAAACCAACATTGTTATATGATAGTAAACATCTTTTTAAGAGCAGGAGCTGGGTCCAGGTGAAATTTTGTTTCTTTAAGAGGGAAAAAAATCTCCCTTGGTTCCTTGATGAGCTGCTTTTCTTCCTTAAGAAGTTTTAACAAAAAAGAGTCCTGATAATCCTCGTAATCTCGGAAGAGAGCTAGAAAGAGAATATGATGTGATGAAGCAAGCAGGAAAATAACTTCAGAACGTCCTTGCAAGGTATTCGTCAGCCCCATATTTTCAGGATAGGCCTGTAAGTGGAAAAAAACCGCTAAATTGACGCCAAGAAGCGGCCAAGAAGGCAGATGGATAAACTTAGCCACTCCTCTATCTATCAGCCTCTTCTTGATCTGTCCCACTATAGATCGGGAAAGACCAGATGCCAAAGATATCTCTGCATTACTCTTCTGATGGCTATCCACCAACTGTTGCAGTACTTTTTTTTCGTTGCGGCGGAGGGAAGATGCCGGGGAAAGAGCGTTTCTCTTCTGCAGAGGGGGTATCTCTAACAGGTGTGCCACATAATCATGTGTTTCTAAGAATTTAAATGCTTTAATGGCAGAGGGAGAAAAAAACTGATCTTCAATAAGGACACTATAATCGACACTCTTAAACAAGGCATCCCATGCCTGAAGCTGTTCAATGATGGGATGAAAATCCTGAGCATAAAAAAGACTGAACCCACGAAAGCTGCAGGAAAGCGACCACACACACTCAGATATTTTCATCTCCTTAGTCATCAACTTCATCCTCTGCTGGTAATCGATGGGTCGAATCTTTCCATAATCCCCATACTTTAATCCAATCATAGCAAGATCCAGATGCTTATAATTGGGAAATATCTCTAGGTTATACAACTTGTGTCGCTGCAGAAAGTGACGTGTTAAGGTGACAGTGCTTCTCTTCATGCCTAGGGCTTCAGCAAGTTGCCGGTCATTATACTGGGGATAAGCATTGATAGCACAAAATACTCTCTTTTGAGTAGGGTTTAATTTCATAGAAGAGTGACAAGAGATTAAAATATATAAACATTTAGGGCAAAGGGGTGTATTTAGTTAAGTTGAAAATAGTGGCAAGGTCAAGAGGTAAAATTAGTGACGTGCAAGCTAGCGAAGCAGATTGCCTGCAAGCGAAAGAAGTTCCTTGTTTGCACGACGATGCTTGCTAGCAGGCCACCACGACCTGCCACTATTTTTGGTATGGAACTAGATACGCACAGGCAGAGCCCGAATTCCAAAAAACCTTATAAACCAGCTGTTTCCTTCTCTGCTCATGGAAGTATTTACCAAGAAAGAAGTAAAGCTAAGGAAGAAAGAGCTTATTAAAAAAATTCTAGATGGAGCTGTCTTCATTTATCCCACAGATACTATCTATGGCCTGGGCTGTAATGCACTCAACAAAAGATCGGTTGATAAGATAAGAAGCATCAAAGGGAGGTTTGCAAAACCGTTTTCTGTCATCGCTCCTTCCCTAAAATGGATAAAAGAAATTTGTGACGAGAAGGCCTATCGAGAAGTTCAACAGCATCTGCCAGGACCTTATACTATTGTTGTTCCATTAAAGAAGCAGGACGTTGTGGCAGAAAACGTCAATGATGGAAGCGAAACTTTAGGGATAAGGATCCCCCATCATTGGTTTACCACCATCATCCAAGAAGCTGGAGTTCCCGTTGTAACAACTTCTGCCAACAGAGCTGGTCAGCCCTTTATGACAGACTTATCAAACCTAGATAGGGATATTGAAAAAGAAGTTGAATTCATCGTCTTTGAAGGAGAGAAAGAAGCACGGCCATCAAAGATAATAAATGTAGTCGAAGGGAAAGTAGTGGAGAGATAAGCAGAACAATCTTTTAAACTTCTCAACCGATCAGCTAAACGCTCATCTTCTTCCCGTCAACATAATACTTTGGGCTCTTGAACACTTGGTCACCATGGAATATTGTCTTGATGGCACCACCAAACCAGGAATTACTTCCGATAGCTATGTGTCCAGTTCCCAAAACTTTTTCATCCATGATCATCGATCCGATAACCACGGCACCAGGATTGATGCCAACGCCTAACTCCGCAACATGCCGAACACGAAGAGGATATTCCGCGCGGTCTTCATATTTTCGCAGCGTCGCTTCCAGAAGTTTAGCATGTTTCCCTTCCATCTTCACTACTTTTCCATCTTGTATTGTCAGTGTGAGAGGCTCCTCCACAAGCTGAGCTCCCTGATCAACTTTCATGCTCGCATCGATAACCACTTGCCCTTCAACCCCTGTAAGACCTTTCGGCGGAATGTATACCTCTCCACAAGGCATATTCCCTCCACAGCCCTCTTCCCCATATTCTCCAGTATTTGATATGGCCTGCATTCCTTCTACATCAAACGTCACATCCGTTCCCGCATCAGTCTTTACCGTTATGGAAGAAGCCTTATCCCATAATCTCTTGACCGCTAACCCTCTTTTCTGCAATCGGCGATAATTTACGTTCATCGCTTCTAGAAATAGATCAAAGTAATCATTTTTAACATCCCCTAAACCAGTAGAGGAAAGAAAACGATGCCCCTGATCCTGACAATAGGTGCGGAAACTTTTCTCTTCTCCAAATCTGCCCAATTTATTAGACAGAGCAAGAATGATGATACTTTTTTTTTCCAGCCTCTTGATCGCTTCTGTGATGTGGTCATCAGCCTGCATAAACCCTTTTTTAACACCTTGAAATACCACATTCACTGGCAAGCCCTTATCTTTGGCTGCAAGGACGTATCCAGTAGTCATCATTAACGGCAATTGGCTGATACTCGTTCCATAATCGCTGATGATCAGAACATCTTCATTCTTTACCTTCAGGCAATTCTTATAGATCTTATTGAAGTGAGCAGCTTTCTTCTCTATTTCAGAAATGACCTCTTTTGACAGCCCGAACATAGGATAAGCAGATGACAGAAGGTATTAAAAGATTTTGCAAGTGGAGTATGTGTCTCAGGGGAGTACCTCTCTTGGGAAAAGATCTGCATCTCTAGATTTCCTTCTTCCTTATCTTCGCAACAAAAAAACCTTCCGTATCATTATCCTGCGGCCATATTCTCAGCGTATCTTTTATCCGGGAATCATACGTTTCCTTGCCAAATGTTAAGATAGGAGGAGTAGTCTTCAATCCCGGCAGCTTTACTTTCATGATCTCAGCGTTATCAAACTTTTTCAACAAAAAATCAACAACGCCTTCATTCTCTTCCGGCTCGACAGAACATGTTGAATAGACCAATTCTCCCCCCAGACGAAGATTATTAAAGGCATTCTCTAACAATTCCTTCTGCTGCCTTGCCAATTTGGTGATCATGCCGGCATTCCAGATCCTAATGGTCTTCAAGCTCTTTCTTATTGTCCCAGTGCCTGAACAGGGTGCATCAACCAAAATCTTATCAAATTGAAATCCAAAAAATCTCTTGCCGTGCATTAAGGAGATCAGACAATTGGTCAAGCCGCTTCTCTGTAGATTGATGCCTAACGACTGCAAGCGAAGCCCTTTAAAATCATTGGCAACGAGTAGACCTTTGTTCTGCATCATCATCCCCATCTGGGTGGTCTTGCTTCCTGGAGCTGCGCACATGTCTAAGACGATATCGCCTGGCTGTGGCTGCAGGACAAGTGGAGGGATCATCGATGCTGCTTCTTGCACATAAATCTTGCCTAGATGATGCTCTAGCAGATTTCCTACATCTCGCCGCTTTTCTTCTCCCATTCCTGAATGTTCTATCCAAAACCCTTCCTTGCACCAGGGGATAGAGGTTAATATCCAGCCTTTCTTCTCAATAGATGCTTTGATGTCTTTCACCGTACCATGGACGGTATTGATCCTTACCGACCGTCGTAAGAAGGATAAGGAATATTTCTTAAATTGCTCCCAATCGGTCAATGCAGAATAGCGTTCGATAAATGCCGGCTTGAATTCTATCTCTTCCGTTGAGGGGATATGTTTTGGTTCTGAGGAATGTTCTGATGGATGCTCAAAGTGATGTTCTGATAGAGTGGACATACTTCCCTAAATGAATGGATATTTATAAGGATTGCTTATGGCTTTGTTTGATAGAAGATAATTCAGATGGTGATGATCTATTTATTAGCCCGTCTATTTATTAGCCCGCCCGAAAAAGCTATTTTTTATTTTTCTTTTTATCAATTTCCAATCCCAGTGAACCAGCATATCCACATTTTCTACAAACATAATTCTGCGGATATCCTCCGTCCCCAGAAAAAATTTGATGTAGTTTTGAATTACATTTTGGGCAATGTAAGTTTGTTTTTTGAGAAAAAGAATCAATATTTCCTTGCGCAACAATCATTCTTTTTTTGAACTCTACAAATTTTTTCCAAAGCCCCATACATACATTAAAATAATCCAATTTATATAATTTACTAAAAATAGCTTTTCTTCCTACTCACAATTTTGTCATCATAACTCCTTCGCCTACGGCTCGGTGACACCTTGCAGGCTCTCACTCCATTTCATTCCGTTCGCATGACCTAACCTGGACCCGACGAGGGGGTAATGAAATGGAAATTCATGAAATCAGAGCTAATAAGGAGATAGACAGGAATAAAAACATCTCACTTATACTTCCTTAACGACTTCCACTCCACCAATCTCTTTAGAAGCCCAGGCATCCTACCCGTAACCACCTTATCTTTCCTGACCAATACACCATAGTTCTTACCTAAGCTGATCACCATTGGAGCTGATGCAGAATTGTATTTCACCATCTGCTCACCTTTCTCCAAGCGAGAAATATTTTCTACAATAACTTCGGCATGCCGTTCCGCATTATGAGCTGTTTTCTCTTCCATGATCGCCGTAACATCCCCTGCTGCAAAAACATTCTTAAAATTGCCAACCTGTAGATGCTCATTGACCGATAAAAATTTTCTAGGATCAAGATGAGCAGCGCAATGATCTTGAAAATGGTCACAATGAGGTGTTATCCCGATAGAAAGAAAAGCGATATCTGGAGTTATCTTCGAGCCTTTATCGGTAATATACGTTGATCCTTCGCATCTCAACAGTTTTTCATTCAGAATAAACTTCACGCCTCGTTTCTCCAAGAAATCCTTCACATAACGTTGCGCTTTCTCTGGACTTCTAGACATGATCTTATCCAAAGCCTCTAAAATGATGACCTTCTTGCCGGGATATGCTTCAATAATTTCACCAGCGAGCTCTACTCCCACTAGTCCGGCGCCGATGATAAGGATAGATGATGCCTCTTGAACTTGTTTTGCTGCTTTGCGCAGCTCTTCACTATGAGAAGCCACAACCATATTGTCTCCTTTGATCGGCAGCCCATACTTTGCACCGGAAGCGATGATCAGATAATCGTAAGGATGTTTGCCAGTAGAAGTAATGATAGAAGAATGATCGATCTTTAGCGCTTTTTCGGAAATAACAGTGGTATGAGAAAGATAATTCTGATGAGGAACGCGAATGGTTTTGATACTCTCTGGAGATACTGCTAAACGAAGGATAGATGGAGTGAATTCAAAATAATCCTTTGTATCTACTAAAGTAACCTTAAAATCCTGCTCCAGCTTCTTAGCGCAGACAGATCCAGCAAAACCCCCACCGATGATAACTACGTTTTTCATGCCACAATGAGAAAAGAGGGGGTATATAAGAGTTAGGAAATGAAGATGGAAAGGAAAAAAGTACCGGAGATAGGAAAAGATATAAATTAACTACTCTTAAATAGTTTCAAGAGAAAGGTTTTTAAAGGAGAAGCTATTCCTAAACGTATGAGTCCTGAATTAGAGCGCTTAGTAAGGGATATTGATACTGGTTCTAGAATGACAGCATTATCTATGTTCAGCGATCAGGCTCAGCTAGGACAGAGAACGTTCTCCAGGAGAGACAACGGCTTATTTGAGGCTGCTCCCAGAGAACTCTACGTTGCCGATGCTGTCAACGAAATCGCTGGCAGCGAGATGAAAGTTACTGAAAGAAGAGGAGTAGCAAGCGTCCAGCCTATGAACAGTTTTGATTATGCTTCTCAGATGTTTAGGGAAGTTACTGCATCTGTTGTCCAGGCAGTAAGAGAAGCTCCTGCATCTGTTGTTACAGCTGGAAGAGAAGCTCCTCAAACAATCAAAGCAGTTGCCAGAGCATTGTCAGAAGTTCAATTGACGCCAAGAAGAGTCGGTGCTATGGCTGGGATCTTAGCAACAGCTGCCGTTCCCGCCTTTGCCGATGATGCTGACACAGCATTTCGTCCTATCTCCTTAGATGGTCCTTACCAAACGTCTGTTGGGATAAACTACCAAGAAGGATTTACTACTGCTAACAGTCCAAATGTACCTACGGTATTCAATGCCTTTGGTGATTTCCGACAAGCAGACCTGATCATAGGAGGATTGCCTTATGATGGCCTTCAAGTTACGGCAAACAGTGAATTACGAAACCCACAAAGTGAAAAACTAACCTTTGACATCGCTTTACGAACACCCCGAATGCTTGATGACTGGCTTTCTATAACAGCTGCAATGCAAGGGGCTGAAGGTGATTATTACGGGACAACATTTTTTGCTAGCCTAGCACCTGATTTCCTTAGAGCTTTGGAAGTGAGAGGAGGTTTAGTCGTCAGCCACGGGACAAATGGCCGAGGAGAACAACCTAACGGTGGTTTTGGTGGTTTCCGATATCGAAATCCTTGGTTAACTCTTGATGCTGATCTGCATGGAGCAACTGGCAATATGCCACACGCTCGAGGATTTGCTGCAGTGTATATCCCTAGCAACGCAGAAGAGCCTTCTATTGTGGACCGTGCCATTGAAAAGCTGAAAGAACTTGTTGGAAAAGAAACAGTCCATCCAGAAGAAGGATTCTATTTATCTGCAGGAGCTAATTCCAATGAAACGGCAGTACTATCTCATCTTGCCTACGTCAATCAAGGAAATTGGGGAGGGTATTTAAGATACCGAGGTAACTGGACTACTGGTGCACAAATGGCTCAATTGTTCATTGCTGACGAATTTACGTATGATAGAAATCACTTTGACCAAAGAAACAGAGGCATGTCTGGAACAGAGATGCTACGAGTAGCGACCGGAGACGCCTTGCCGGGCTGGCTGCCATTGACACCGCTAGGAACTCAGCATGTGGCAGGAAACATAGAATTTAGCCTTGATGAAGAAACATTACTTTTAGATGCAGCAGCACATTATTCTCCCGTTCCGGGATTATTTTTAGAGCTTGGTGCAGGATATAGAATGGAACGGCAGCCAACAACACATCATCCAAGAATCATTGCCGGAATTCTTGCTCCCATCTATGATGAAAATAAAGTAATGCTAATGGTGCGAGGTATCGTTGACCCTCAAACAGGAGATACGAACGCCCAGCTAGATGTCAGGATGAATTTTTAATGCGCTGATAATTTTTAAGTTCCTTAGAACAGGAAACACGACAAACCAAACGCTTCTCAGAAAGGTATATAAATCATCTTTTCTTCCTTCTTGTTAAGAAAATAGTTTTAATAATTTACTATCAGGAAGGAGGTGGATGATGGTCAACGTTGCAATCAATGGTTTTGGAAGAATTGGTCGGATGGTCCTCCGGGCAGGCTGGAATGATCAGAACATCCATTTTATCGCCATCAACGATCTCACCGATACGAAAACTCTAGCTCACTTGCTCAAGTATGATTCTGTCCATGGAATTTTTCAAGAAGAAGTAAGCTGCACCGATAATGCAATAATTATTGGAAAGAAGAAAATCAACGTCTATGCGCAGAAAGACCCATTACTTCTTCCCTGGAAACAGCTCAAAGTGGATGTCGTCGTGGAATCTACTGGCTTTTTCCTTACTAAAGAATTGGCGGGAACTCATCTGAAAGCAGGAGCAAAAAAAGTTCTTCTGAGCGCTGATGCCAAAGGAGAGGGAGTCAAGACATTAATTATGGGAATCAATGAACAGAGCTATGATCCAAAAAAAGATAATATCATCTCCAATGCCTCCTGCACCTCAAACTGCACTGCTCCATTAGTAAAAGTCCTTCATGACCATCTTAAAATAAAGAACGCTTTTTTCACTACAACTCATGCCTATACGGCAACACAAAAGCTTCATGATGCTCCAGATAAAAACCTAAGAAATGCCAGAGCGGCAACACAAAATATCATCCCTCATAGCAGCGGAGCAGCATCTGCCGTGCCATTAACTATTCCGGATATCAAAGGAAAATTAGACGGCATGGCTCTCCGTGTTCCGGTCATCGACGGTTCGATCACGGTATTAAACGCCGTTGTTGAAAAGAGAACAACCGTTCCGGAAGTCAACCGGCTCTTCCAGACAGCAGCAAAGAAGATGAAAGGCATCCTGCAGTACAGCACGCTTCCTTTAGTCAGCTCAGACATCATCGGCAATCCTCATTCCTGCATCTTTGACAGCGAATATACCAAAGTCAACGGCAGTCTAGTTCAAGTTCTGGGATGGTATGACAACGAATGGGGATATAGCTGCAGGATGGTTGATATGATCAAGTATGTTGCAAAATAGAGAGCTTACGATTAGACAAATAGTACCGCAATAAAGGAGATGTTCTGCAAAAGACCGTTACGGACTATTCCTGTAAATAATAAAGCTTGATGCCTTCGGCACAAGCTCATTCAACCTCGCTCTGAGGAGCGGAGTCTTCTGAGCCAAGTTAACATTCACTCAAAATACATCTTCCTTATTCCTTTCACTTTACTGACACGAGCCATCATCTCCTGCACATTCTTCATCTCCTGTGGCACGAGAAGGAAAGAGCATTCTACATCTTTGCTCAGCATCTTCGCTTTCGCTTCCTTAATCTCAAATCCAACTTTAGCAATGGTATGCAAAACATCAGCCAGTAAGCCACTACGTTCTTCCGCGATGACATGAAAGAGGATCTTCTGGTTAAACTCATTCTTCCAATTGACCTTTATCCATCTCCCTTCTTCCTTCAAGGCTAAACGGCACTCCTGGTGATGAACAGAAATGACTCTTCTCTTGGTAATGATTCCCGTAATAGCATCCCCTGGCAGAGGATCACAGCATCTGGCTAAAAAACAAAGGGCTTTGGGAAATTCTTTAGATTCAACAAGAACACCCTGCTCATCGGTAACTGATGGCTTCGGCGTACGGTAAAAGAAAGCGGGAAGCTTTTCATGCTCCGTAAGATATTTTCGTATCTTCTGCCGTGTTTTAGCAGATTTCACCATCTTCAGCCAGCTCATTCTCGGCCTTTGAGACTTGCTGGTAACGATCTCGACAACATCTCCTTGCTGAAGCCGATGTTTGAGAGGAACAAACTTCCCATTGACTCTTGCGCCAATAGCATGATTCCCAACTTCTTCATGGATGAGATACGCAAAATCTAATATTCCCGCTCCTTCCGGCAGCTCCTTGATGTCTCCCTTAGGGGTATAACAGCCAATCCTGTCACCAAAGACATCCACTTTTGCGGATTCCAAAAATTCATGGGCATTGTCTTTCTGCAAATCCAGAACTCCTTTCAGCCAGGACATCTTCTTCTCAAAATCTTGATCAGAATCGATACCTTTATACTTCCAATGGGCAGCCACCCCTTCTTCGGCAAATTCATCCATCTCTTTTGTCCTGATCTGTACTTCAACAATTTTCTTATTCGGTAAAATGATAGCAGTATGGATGGATCGATAGAAATTCGGCTTCGGCTTCGCAATATAATCTTTTAACGTCCCTTCTACGGGAATAAACAACTCATGCAATTTTCCCAATACGGAATAGCAGTCCTTGATCTCTGGAACAATGATCCTAGCTCCTAACAGATCGAGCTGCTCATCAAGAGGAACACCTCGCTTGGTCATCTTCCGATAGATGCTATAAACATGCTTCGAACGCCCTTTTATTTTAAGAACAGACAAGTCTTTTACTGCTTCTGTTATTTTCAGCACAGCTTCCTGGCTGTTCTTCTCCCGCTCTTCCTGAGATTCTTTAAAATAATTCACGATCTCTTGATATTTCTTAGGATTAACCACAGCAAAAGCTAAATTTTCCAGTTCCGTCCTCATATTCTCTATCCCTAAACGATAGGCAAGTGGAGCATAGAACTCCAACACTTCTTCAGCAACAGTTAATTGTCTTTCTTTTGGCAAAAAACGCAGCTGGCGCAGATTATCCAATTTGTTAGCTAACTTTATGATGAGAATTCGGATATCCTTACACGTTGCCAGAATAACTTTCCTTAATGCTTCTGCTTCCAGCTTATTGCTTCTCGTCTTGATAATCTTAATTTCCGCAACGCCTTTGGAAAGCTGTAACACATCCTGGCCAAACAATTCTGCAATCTGCTTCTCGGTGCCAGAACTCATCGTTTCCTGAACGATAGCAGCAAGAATAGTATTCTGGTTTGCCTTGCTTCTGAGAAGAATCTCTGCTACTCTTACTACATGATCATAATAGCTGTCGCCAGCCAGCCTCTTCTTCGCTGATAGGTGCTCTTTAGCCAGATCTAACGCCTTCTTAATCTTTATTAAGTCCAGCCGGGAGAAACCATTCTCTCTACATAAATCTAATAAAATATCCTCATTCGACTTCCCCTCACCCATAACGCCTGGGAGAGTAGTTGTTATAAAAAGGTTTGCTATATGTTTTATCATGTTTTACGACAGAAAAATCTACTCTTCATCCATCAATTCCGCAATCCTCGATAGGCGGATATTTTGCCACCCGCTCTCCCCGACAGGGCGCTCCGGCCTTGATTATGCCGCAGCCGATGAAATCGCTTTTATCTCAGCCAAAGCCTGCTTCTGTAACACTTTACTGGCATCAAGAATCTCTACCCCTAGAAGATGATTGGCAGCATCAAAATCAAGGATGATGTTCTCATTCAGCTGGATAGTCTTCTTAGACTCCCCATCTTTTAGAGGGTATTTAAAATAGAGATACGCTGAATCAGCTTCTTTATCGTATTCGAGCTTCATTTTTTACATTATGGTTATAATCTTTATATAATTTTCTACAATAAATACTACTTTGATGGTTCGATGTTGAATAGTTCCCACAGCTTCCTTCCTGCCTTCAATTGTTTTCTTTACATATAGGGAGTATTGAAGAACGTGCTGAACCTCCAGTTCTGTTATCCCTCGCTGCTTCATTCTTTTTCTGGCGTGATCAGAGTAGATTATTTCCCTCAAAATTTTTCCTCATCCATCAGTTCCGCTATCCTCAATAAACGGTTATATTTCGCTGTCCTTTCTCCCCTGCATGGCGCACCTGCCTTTAACTGTCCAGAGCCAATTCCCACTGCCAGATCAGCAATAAATGTATCTTCCGTTTCCCCGCTCCGATGAGAGACCAGGACCTTCCAATTATTCTTATATGCTAAACGCACCGCATCCAAGGCTTCAGTCAGCGTACCGATCTGATTTACTTTTAACAATAAACAATCACAGCTCTTTTCCAAGAAAGCACGCTGAATCCTTTGAATGTTGGTAACCGTAAGATCGTCACCAACGATCTGAACTTTTTTCTTCATTCCAAATACAGCTTTTCTCAACGCCGCAAAACCTGAAAAATCTTCTTGCTCAAAAGGATCTTCTAGGGAGATGATAGGATATTTTTTTAGTAATTTCAAATAATAATCCTGCAAAACTTCTTTCGTCATTTTCTTTCCATCAACCAAATACTTCCCCTTCTGATAAAATTCCGATGCCGCACAGTCGATGGCTATCCCTACTTTATTTCTATACCCTGCATCCTTGATCGCTGTCATCAGCATATCTAATGCTTCTGGAGCAGAATGAAGCTGTTCCGGAGCAAAGCCCCCTTCATCTCCAACACTTGTCGTTCCTTTGCCGTATCTTTTATGCAGATCTCTTTTCAAAACATGATAGATCTCGCTTCCCGCTTGAATATTTTTTTGGATAGTATCAAATTGTGGAACGATCATGAATTCCTGAAAACTTAATCTATTATCGGCATGCTTCCCCCCATTGATGACATTGAAAAAAAGCTGTGGCATCTTTAATGGAGCATTAACCCTTGAGTTCAAAGAAAATTTACCAGAAGATCCAATAGCCAATAAGGTGTGAATGTATTCATACAGATATTGGTTATTCAATTCTGCACTTAACCGAGCGCAGGCTAAAGAAACTCCCAAGATGGCATTAGCGCCTAATTTTGTCTTGTTCTTTGTTCCATCCATCTTTAGCATCAAAGAATCAATCTTCTTCTGGTTAGAGCAGTCTTTACCTAATAATAAAGGCTTTATTTTCTTCTCAACGTTCCTGATGGCTTTCTGCACGCCCATCCCCAGATACCGTTTGCCGTTATCCCGTAATTCCAACGCTTCATGGATGCCGGTGGAAGCACCGCTAGGAACAGCCGCCGTTCCGATAAATTCACCGGCAAAGACCGATACTTCTATCGTCGGGTTTCCCCTGCTGTCTAATATCTCCCTTGCCTTGATGTCGGTTATGGATGTCATTTTATTTCCTCAAATATTTTCTAATTGGTTTCTTAAAAGATCAAAGAGTTCTTTAACTTTTTCCCGAAGATCATCAAATTCTTCTTTTTCTAATCTGGTTTTAGTTGAATATTGGTATTTTTCTCTTAAATCGAGAATCTTGCTGCTATGCTCTATATCAATGGTCACCTCTTTATCAAATATTTCTTTTAAGTCTTCCTGAGTTATCGCCAATTCTCCTTTTCCAATCATCTCTTCTATCAAGGCAAACGTACAGCTTTGATTTCTAGATTCATAGCCTTTCTTCGATAGGATTGCCAATAGAAGATGATATAATGAATAAAAGCCCGCAGAAGCCGACCAGTCCGAAAACCCTTGTTCTTTGAAAACAGCCATCGCCTTGAGATTATGAATGGCTTTTGCTACATGCTCATTCACCTTTTCTTCATTGCTTGAAACTTTCCTTAATCCCTTATGCCGCTCTCCATGCTCTCCTTCTTTCAAGCATCTTTTGATTTTATCGCTTCCAGGCATTCTCTATCACCTCGACAAGAAGGCTGTGCCCCCATAATACTAAACCACTGCTGACAGCCTCTTTTAAAACAGCATTATCCTTAAAATGATCTATGAAATCTTCTTTCGTCTGGACAATATCATGAATAGGAAGAGGGATTATTTCCTGCTGCTCTTGAAGCAGGACTTTATATCTCTTGAAAGAACTTTTTTTAACAATAAAAAGTATATCTAAGTCATGAGAATTAGATTTCTGAAGATAAGAGCCAAAGATTACTGCTACATCTGTTACTTCTCTCAGTGGAAGCAGGTCATTATACCTCTGCTGAAACTTTCCGCTGAATTGCTCCATGAACGACAACTCTAGAATTCTTCTTGATTTCTCGGTAAAATTAATTTTATAAGAAATAAGGTTAGCGATTTTATTTTTTTTAACAATCTCTTCCTTCTCCAATTTCTTAAATATCTTATAGGCACCGTTAGGGGAAAGCTTACATTCCTTAGCAATCTGATTGATAGAGCCATCCTTATTGAAATTTACTAACAGATACTTCAATATCTTCTTTTCGTTAGAGGTTATCATTTTTAATACTATCCACCAATAGTTGATGATTATACACCTAAGGTATATAAATGTTTTGGAGAAACGTTAAGAGTAACTGCCTTCCTTCACCTAAAAACCTCCATAAACCCGTTCACCGTTATCCCATTAAGGATATTATTTGCTAAATCTTTATTCTTAATAAAGCTTATTTTTTTGGAGGTAAACAATTGAATTTTTCGCTGAAGGATTTCCTCAAATTTTTTTACATTGGAAAGGGTATTTGATGGGCTTTCAACATAGATGTCAACATCACTTTCTTCGGTATCTTCACCAAGAGCATACGAGCCAAAAACGACAACGGTAGGATTACTATAATGGTCTATGAGAAATTCACGTATTCCTGAAGCGTAAAAGCGACGAAGATTAAATACTCTTTTTTCTAACAGAAAAGATGACGACATTCGGTCTGACTGATATAGCCGGATATCCGCAACAGTAGTGCTTTTCAAAAATCCTTCCTTCTCCAATTCTCCAGCATATTTGATGGCAGAAGGCAAGGGTACCTGAACTTCACGCTCTATCTGCCGTACTCTTAAGCGCTGAGTAGGGTTCTGCAGGAAAAAATCCATGATCTTCCGCTTGATATCTTTTTTTACCATTTGATAACAAAAAATATCAACTGATATTTAAAGGTATCGAATCAGAAAAGAAGAAATTTAAAAATACCCTCTCATTTAAGCAATTGCCAAAGCCTCAAATTCTTTTCGGTATTTATTGACGCTCTCAGCATAAGCTTCATTCAGATCATCATCAGGAGAGCCATGATAGCGTTTGAAGGCGGCAGTCCACTTTTGGGCATCATATCCCCTCTGTGCATCAAACAATTTCTTCAAATATTTAGCCCCTAAATCGATGCTGATGTCAGGATTAAACCGTTCATCATTGGTATAATCACATTGCGATCTGTCACAAAAATTGCAAGGGGAAACCCATGTTCCACGACAGTCTGACCACTGATCTACCATTATTTTCTGGTACTCCTTTGCGATATCACCACTCTCTCGTATCCCATCACTATCGATAGCTATTCCTTTAAAGGCAACATCTCCTCCCTGCTCAATGAATGTCATGGGAACAAACTGCATCAACCCTGCTGCTGCGCCGGGAGAAACAGCATTACGATTGCCATCTGATTCCCGTTTGATGATAGCTACTAAAACGTCTTTAGGAACGCTATGTTTATCATAAGCTTCATCGATCTGACTTTTATAAGTGGTATAAATCCATTGTAGCTCACCTACGGCAAGCGTTGGCACCTTTGGACAATCTTCTACTGTGCCATCGCCATCAAAATCACCTTTATTCCCTTTCCATTCAAAATGCATGTAATCTTTCTTTCCTGACCAATCGCCGCCCCATTCAAAGTCATTGTCTTTGAATATACCAATTACTTTTTTAGGGATATCACAGCCTGTGCAAGGAGAGGTAGTAATGTAAGGATTCTTATCTGGATTAATATCTATGGCAACACCAAAACTATGATAGCTTCTTTCCTTAAGAGTGCAAAAAGGCTTATGATCGATACAGCGCCAATTATACGTTCCTCCAGCTTTATCATCCCAAAAATTGTACCCCGTGTTCGCAGTAGTTATCTCCTCATTTATTTTTTCAAACAATGGCTTCACCATCTTATGAACCTTGACCTCTTGCCCCTGGAATTTAATTTGAACCAGCTTACTCTCCGTAAGTGCTTGCGATGTAGACAGAACACGATTTACGCAAGCTCCTTTTCCCCCTACTATAATTTCAGAAAGATCCTCATCCTCGAATAAGCTAATAATATAATCCAGTTGTTTTTTTACATTATCCCCTAGCCAAGATTCAACCTCAAGAAGAGCTTGAACGAAAGCATCCTCGCTTTCTTTAGCTGCATCTTTTAACTTTGTTTTTATCCAATCATCAATACCAGTAATACCATCAATCGCCGCTCCTATAGCCTCATCTCCTGCACTTCCTTTCACTGGCGTAGCACTTCTCGGAACAGGTATGGGATGCAAGATATCACAATCAACCCATTCGTCCCTCCCCGGATCATAACACCCCGCAGGAACTACTGTTCGAGTAGTCAATTTTCCCCGAATAGCCTTCCAGACGGAATCGATGTCTTCACCACTGGTGAAGTGAGCTGGTTGTTCTATGGTTGAAGATAAACTTCCCCCTGCAGGTAAACGAGAAGACCCTATCCCTTCTGGTAATGATGTTGATCCAGATAAAGGAACTTCAACCAAGGAATGATAATTGCCAGAAGCAGAACTCTCAAAACAGATTGTACTATAAGCTGATGGATCTTCACCGATGAAAGAACAGCAGTTTGTTCCATCACAATACCAAGGCTTATCAGCGTTAGCTTGAATTAAAAGATCATCTATTTTTAAAGCGTATGCATCTCCGCCTAAATCTAAAGCTGCCACAGCTAAAGATAACAATACTGCAATAACTATCCACATCCTACCTTTCAATTTCAAACTCCTCCGTCAAGGTAACTCTTTTATTTAATAAAGGATTCTCTACGATCAATTCAAAAGTATATACTCCTGAAGCATCTCCTTCTTCAGACACTAAATGGTCTTTGAAATAAATCTGCTCCATCCGTTCACGACTGGCAACATCAAAATGATATGTATTTTTCTCATCAACATCTAAAAGAACTTTACCGTCTGGTCCTTTTACCCGATAATTCTCCAATAGCATAACATTCCCTTCATACGTGCTGCTCTCTACCAAAAACCTGAAATGAATATCTTCCCCTAGCTTAAACACCACTTTTGGATCACCACAATGAAACAAATCATCCACATCTGCACAAAACATAAACTCCTTGACCACCAAACTCCCTTCTCTTCCTAAAGGAATAAATTCTGTATTCAAGATAGGCTCTGAACTAGAATCAGCTTTCACCGTCAATATGCCGGTATTCACTAATAACAAAATGACTCCTGAAGTTACCACTACTAATATCATCATCACCAATATTTCCATGGCGGAACTGCCTTTTCTATTCATTTAATTATCCTTCCTACTTCTTCCAGAAGCTTCCGTAACGCTTCCAGGAGTTGTTGAAGCTCTTCCTTATCAAAATGAATATCTTCCCCTTTAAATTCTTTCTTGCCATAATCCACATAAAGATGAAGCTTATATGATCTCTCTAGGAAAGGTTTTGGGTCAAAACTTAACAAGCCCTGAAGATAGGCTTTAGACATCTTTTCCCATATCTGAGCATGTTTTTTAGAAACTTGGCTGTCTTTCCATTTCAAAAAAGAGCAGGAAACATTTTCAAAAGAGAGGTAGATCCTATTGGCAGTAGTTTCTCTATCGGAGTCGAGCATCAACAGCGCCTTTCCATAAAAACTCTTGGCTCTCTGAAGGTCTTCTACATGACTTTTATTTCTCGTAACGTCTTTTCCATCCATTCTAAGCTCTCCCATAATCCTCTTTTCTTTACATTCAACCCTAATTTGGCTGACTCTTTTTCCAGCTGATGTTTTGATCCAGGAATTTCTCCTTTAACAGCAATGTAAACTCTTAAAAAATCAAGCCAGATAGTCTTCTGTAATTCTTCGCACTTCTCTTTATTATCGCGATAAAGAGTAAAACATTTTTTAACGCTAGACTGCAGTTGGTTCACCTGCGCCAACAGAAATTGCTTTTCCGGCAGAGGTATTTTTCCAAGATAGTGAAATAAAAAATCTCTGTCCTGTAACACCAAGCATCCTTTCAAGGTTGACGTGAGCCGGTAATTTCCTTCCTTAAACATCCTCACAAAATCTTTCTTAGAAATGAAATGAACTTCTACATTTTCCTGAAAATCAGATCGCACCTCTTCCCAAGCAGATTCCAGCTTGACCTTGCTTCCTTCATAAACAACGGCAATATCAATATCATTCGGCTCCATAGAATAGACCGAAGAGCCAAAAAGGTAGATAGATAGGGCTGATGGAGACCTCCTCAGAAGTGCTTCAATGCATGAAATGACTGTTTGCGGAAAATGATTCACCTTTTCCCAGGCATAGGTTAAGAATAACGACTGCACAAGATGGCTATTAAGGTTTAATTGATAGAGTTTCTTTGCGCCTTCTTTCTTATCGATAAACAACGGCTTCAGCTCTTGCAGCGCTTTTTGCACGTTCGTCGGGCCGGAAGCAGTTATCTTTAAGAGATCAGAGAAAGAGAACTGCCTATTAGGATCCTGCATGCATACGGATACTATCTTCCAGCTTACTTTTTTAAACATTTTTGTCAGTTATACCAATAATAGTATATAATACTACTGTTTTTAGTATAGTTCTCCTCTAATTTCCAAAAGACCAATAATTCTGCGCGGTCTGCCTTTATTCAGCAATGTCCGCCTCCATAGGCCTGATCGATCTGGCACATATAGGTATCAATTTTCTTGAATTCCCCTTTCTGCTCGACATCAGCAGTAAATTCTCTCGTAAAATAAGCGTTTAAGCTGCTTTTTATCCTATTGTCATCAGCACCTTGCATGATTAAACTAGCAACATGATAATAAAATGCTTTGGCCACTTCAAACGAGCTCTCTTGATTAGCAATGATCACTTCAGCCATGGAGATGACCGCAGGATACTTCCCTTGTAAAAACTGAGCATGCATGCTTCTCGCTTCCGCTAGTTCTGTCGCTACTTCCTGCACCACGATCGATTGAGTATGTGTCGGCAAGCCTAAAGCTCCTTTCGGGAATAAAATGGTAGCTGAACCTTGTTGACAGCTGCCTTTCTCCGGCAATTGGAATAATTTAGTGGTGATGCTTAAAGTATTTAACCCCGTAGAGGTTGTATACGACGGCTGCTTGACGGTAGAGACACATTGCACTTTTTCCGTTGCCGTAGGCTGTGCATCTCCTAAGACGTTGCTGAACTTGAACCCATAAGCTTGGAATTCGATGGCATTGATCTGTCCTCTTTCTAATTCTGTGCCAATTCCCTCTAAGGTAACGACATAGTTGCTTCCATCTACCGTATAACTATACTTTGGATTAGTGATAGAATATTGCTCCGGCACGATAACTTTGATCCCTGTAGCACCTTGCTCAAACGTAAACCGTAACACTTTTCCGACAGAACCGGAATCGATCGATGAAGGTGTTTGTGTGGGTACAGGTGCTTTGCATCCACTAGAAATGCTGCTGCTGCGCGTATCTAAAGCTAACGTTGGCAATCCACCTCCACTGATCATCGAATCGCTGACCGAGCCAAGATTGATTGTCGGAGAGAACGGCCCGGAAAGTCCTGGAGAAATTTCAATATGTTGAGGAGATAGTAAACCACGACTTTCCGTAATCTCTAAACATGCTCCTTCTCCACCCAGCTGCATATAAGGCTTAACCCATATTTGATCGCTTTGCCCCTGCTCATTACTCTTCAAAAATAAATTCCTTGTCTCACAAGGCACAAATTCATCTGTATCTGCATCACGGCATCGTAAGTTAGGATATTCAAAGTACGTCGTGCTGCCACCAAAGAACTGCTTGATCTCCGGACAGATGAATTTTCCAGACGTCCCATCGACAAAACAGTTCAAGCCAGAGGGTGATTGGATAGGTGTGATAGGGAAATAGAATATCCCGCCATTACCATTCTTATAGCCATCATCGAAACAAGAATCTGCGCTTTCTCCTTGATCCAGATATACTTCTACCACGACATGATCATACCTGAAATTGCTGCTCACTTTCTGCGGTGAAGGGATAGGCAGATCAAACATCTTATTCCGATCTAAGCCCGTAAATGATGTACCATCTTGAATCAAAAATGTTTTCTCTCCTTTGAACAGGCTTTCTAAATTTGATGTCTGCAAGCAATCACATCCTTCCGGTGGACATTGTACATTTGGATGCACCGTATCAGCCGGCTCGATACATTTGAGATACGTCTTATATCCCCTGATGTTGCAGCCCGGTAAGATTGTTCCTGCCAGATTATAATTAAACGTAGCTGTTCCCTTTGCTGGATTAAAGTTACTTAATTCTCTGGAAGCGATAGGGAATAATACACTTGTCTTGGAAGAGAAACTATAAGCAGAATCCATGATGAAATCCATGCCCATCGGGAAATCATAGCCAAAGGCAGCTAAACATAACGATTCCGCAAATCCTTGTGTCCCGGTAGCAAAGAAATTTTTGAGATTAGAGTTAGCATAATCGCTCGTTATTTTCTGTTGGGAAGAAGATATCGCGCGAGGTATTGCCCCAAAGCCCGAATCTAAAGCCGCACTTAACCCGCCGTCAGTCGGATCGACATCCAGATCAAAATCACTTAAGCTGAGCGGAGAGCAGCTATTGGTGAACGAACTTAAAAATTTGTAGAACAAGCTGCAGACATATTGAGTGAAGATAGTTTTACACATTCCTGCATCATGCAATCCAGTATATTTCGCTTCCACGATGCATTTTTGCATCCCAATTAAAATGCTCTGTAATATTTCTAATCTGGCATTAATCCCCGGCAAACAGACCGACTGGAATGCTCCCCACGTTTGCGTGTGAGGGTCGATAGCTGCTGTGGTTTTAGAATTATTTTTTCCCGGCTCATATGTCCTGAAATTATCAAAGCCAAAATCTAAGCCGAATGCGCCAGAGAAATCTCTTCCAGAATAATAGCGTAACTTAGAATAGTAAGTGCCAAATTGCTGGAAAGATTCCCGATAGATGGCATCTTCCCGATACGACCATGGCTCTACGCTGCTTTGTCCATCCTTCTTTATTTCTTTGACTGCTTCCCTTTTTCCCGTAGTTTTTTTCTTCGTAGGATCTTCATCAACTTTACAGACACATTGATATCTCTGCCCGGTACGATCATTAACAAAACAATCTCTCGAATATCCCGCCCGTACTTTCCCTTTCTCAATCTTAGCGCCGTTTTGCCCTAACACTTCCACTTCTCCATCTGCCGTAGAATCATCACCGATCATCTTGTAACAGAAGTTGCCGGATTCTGAGGAGATGGGAGTTACACTTAAAAGACCTAACCCGTGTTCTTGAGCATTAATCATCTTCGTAGAGCGATCATATTTTCCCTTAATCTCATTGCCATCTAATGTAGCAATATATTCATCGGTACGCTTTACTCTTTCCCATACAACACTTTCCTCTCCAACTTTTCCAGATAATTTAAGAGGACTTCCTATTACCGGCACAGATCCTTCACTTACCACTCCCGTCTTTGCATCCAACTGATAACCATCATCCACCGGCTCATAATCCCCTACTCGTTCACAAAGATCTGAGCAAGAAACATCAGGAGCAACCATCATCCTGTCTGATCCGGGAGGACGATATGCCAGCAAAGTATCAGCAGGTACTTGCCCAAACTTGAGCATGTGCCCTACCGGACTTAACGTCCAGATATTTCGCTTGATGAGGTTTGACTCCCGCGGATTTTTATCACCGGAGATATAATAGATAACCCCTTGAGCATTTTTATAACATTCAGCAGCTTCATCTTTTGCTAATACATACTCCTTGCTTGCCGTAGGATTCTTCTCTACTTGATTCCTACAATCTTCTACCACTTCCAAATATGCGCCAGAAGCCGTCGCTGAACATTGCAATTGTTCTTGGATGACATTATTGATCTCCGTCTCATCTGCTTCTGACGTCCAGCCTGCCGGAACAGAACGGCAAAAGAAACGGTCACACGTAAACCTATAGAACTGGTCAAAGAACTCTTCTACTTCCCAAGCGCTTGCCGTCTTCGGGCATACCTCTTCTAATTTTTTATCCTTATACCCATCTGGCAAAGCATTCCTCCCTTTTAAATCTTCCCGACCAGACAATTCCAACTTCTCCCAATCTTTTATCGTATCCTCCATATAATACTCATACTGCCCTTTGATGTCCGGACAAGCCTTGCGAGTCCCATCTTTCTCTTCAGGAGTCAACCTTGTCAGCCACGGCTCAAAATGAGAGATGAACTGCCGATATACTTGAACAACTAAATTTGTTAAAAATGAGCCAACACAACTTACCCCTGCCACCATCATCGCTGTTTTCAAGTAGGGCTTGACACTCTCAATAGCACTAATTGTCTCATTTAACGCAGGGAGAGCTGTATCCACTAACACATCCGGAATCATATCTGAACTCTCGATAGGAACATCAACAAAATAGCTTAAATCATAACAGAACACTTCCGTCTTCGACTGGCTCCATGTCCCTTCTGCTTGCTGCGCGCCAAAATCATTCCTTTCCTTATAACTGATGACCATCTTGATCGGCAATTTCAACTTGCTTTTCTGAAACTTCTTCCATGGATCTTCTTCCTCATCACGATCGACAAACTCATCTGCCCTCTGCAAGTCTGCTGTCACATAAAATCCTGTCTTATCATAATTAGGAACAACTTTTAATGATGAAGGCAGCAGTTTGCAGCCTAATGCATAATCATCAGAATCTGCCATGCTTTGCGTGCAAGCTCTTTGGAAACGAGGAGTTCCAATAACTTCATAAGCCTTGATCTCCTGTCCTGTCTTGGGATCAATAGTCCCGATAGCTCCTCCACGATACGTGATGTTAAACACTGCTTGAATACTTTCCCGACCTTCTTCCATCAATCCTGGATCTAACCTGAATGGTGCTTGAAACTGTGTCAAAGGCATGATATCAAAGGCATTGCCGGTAAAACAAGTATTAACATTCACGCTCTTCGCCGGAGCGAAATCTGTTCTCCCTTGATTATCTTCCGCAATGATATAAATCTTATAACTTTTCCTCTGCTCATTTCCCAACTGAGATAAAGGAGAGATCAAAATCTCTTCTAAGCCAGCAGGCACCTGACGAGGCGCTAATTGTTTCCATGACGTAAAGGGAGCAGGGGGAAACGAAACATCTTCAAAGACAAACTTTCCTTCATCATCAGCTTCCACTTGATCTAAAGCGCGAGTGAAATCTGCCGTCCCTCGCGTAGTTGTCTCGCTAAAGATATACAAAAATACTTTCGCTTTAGGTTTTGTCGTTCCCGTAATGTCCGTTGAAGCCCGACCTTCATAATATTCCGTCCCTTCCACAATCTCAAATTCTACTCTTGGCGGCTGAGAATCGACGGTAACTTGCACGATCTCCCGGCTTTCCCATCCTGCTCTATCTCGAGCAACTGCCTCAATCTTATTACTGCCTTCATCCAGCTGGATCTCTCGGGCAAAAGCAGTTACCCCTTCTTCCTTATACACCGAACGATTATTGACAAAGATTTCTATGGAACTGTTCTCCGTAATTGTCCCATTGATGCGAAGCGTATTCCCTATGATCGTAGTAGGAACATCCTGCAGCTCTAATCTCGGTCCGGAAGCATCAGCAAATATTCGCCCGGTAAACTCTCCTCTATTACCTGCTCGATCAGATGCTTCAACAAGGATAGTATTGTACTGATTCTCTTGCAAAGAAACATCAGCAAAGGTAAAAGGCACACTGCTTCCAGCTCCGGCACTACTCCCACTGGCAGCGCTACTACTGATAACAGCACCATCATCAACACTCACGCTTCCTGCAACGAGCGTTCCTTGCTCTTGCCCATTGACTGATAACTTCACATTTGCCCCGACTTCCGTCGTTCCAGAAATATCTATACGAGCTCCCTGAACAAATTCTGCCAACGGAACGCTCAACACAGGAGCAGTAACATCCGGCTCTGGCGTAGTAAACAAATAATAATCACCATCATTATCATCCACTAAATTATTACTCTTGACACTAAACAAATACTCTTTTTCCGGCTGCAGATTGGAAACAGATAATTCATGGGATTGTACCAGACTAGCATCGCCTAATGGCCGAAGATTCTCAATATTTTCACCATAGTAGACAAAACTGTCCGCAGGCTCATCTGTATCCCAACGGATAAGTGTAGAAGTATCCGTCACGTCTTCCGCTCGGACATTCGATATCTGCAAGGCTGAAACTATTGGACCATTGATAAGCAGGGCTATAACTGCAAAGACAAAGAAAAGCTGCATCTTCTTTTCTCCAACTCCCACCATTCCCGATCGTCTCATCATTTTTTGCCAATCATTTTTTTAGCTAGCTATCTTATTTACCCCTTCACCGTATCTCCGGCAATGGCACAGATTTGCTATAATTTTCTAATGCTGCAAAGACAGCAAACTCCTCCTCATCCGTTCCGCTCGTCTCTAAGGTATGGAACGTCATTGTTGTGCCGCTTTGCAAATCATCCCAAGGTATCGTCCAATTGCCTTTATACCCCCCAACTAACCCGTCATCATCAAATATATTCACTTCCACTTCATAATTAAAATTCGCCTTTCCTAACAATGAAATGTTCGTATTCTTCACACCCTCTTCATCAATAACTTTCCCGATGACTTGCTCCACCTTATGGAATTCCTCACCGTTCAAGACAACGTTCATCCTGATCAAAGCAGTCTCATCATTGGCTAAATCCTTCGCTGCTCCAATAGATTGTCCATCCCCGTTAAATTTATGTTTCACTACCTTTACCCCCGATAACGGAAACTGATGCAAGGGCACGAGATTTAATTCCGCTTGATCTCCCGATTTTGGAATGATCCTCAACCAATCTTCCTTGTATCCCTCTTTCGTTCCCCGTAATATTCCTCCTACGCAATACGGGAAATTTGCTGTCAATCCTGCCTGATAACCCCATTGCTGGAAATTAAAGTCCGTCGCTCCCATCGGACAGGAATATTTGACGCAAGTAAAGCTCACATTCACTCCTTCCAACGGCTGCTGGTCAAAGAAGACTTGATCATCAACAACATTCTCCCATGCCAACACGGACATCAAAACATCTGCCCCCTGGCAATATTCTTCATTGTAATTCCCCAGAATAGTTGAAGAAGGAATAACTTTCAGCTCGGCAGCCCGATTGGGCATATTTCTGATCAGATGGACGCTAAACGCCGTTTGGAATGTATACCCTGAAGTAACATCTTTCACTCGAACTACCACAGGATACACCACATCATACGTAAATTTCCAGGACTGGAAACAGATATGTTTCAATACATCAATTCCTCCTAAACCACCACTGACCATCTTTCCACCCTGAGTTGGCGTAACTTGAAAGGTGAAGGGATAGGTATTATCGTAATTGAAGACAACTTCCACGAGCGGTTGAGTAAATTCTCCGCCGATATTCCAAACATAATGGTTCTGATAGTACGGGAATTGGTCTGGATATTCAATGATGTCTGTCCCTTTCACCTGTAACCGTTTGACATTTATCCTTAAAAGATCCTGTAAAGCTTGCCTTGCTTTCTGAACATCCCACGTCTTGGTTGCACAACTAACATCCAATCCAGAAACAGGCAGATCAGGATGGTCTAAAGAAATAAGATCTTGAGTGATGTCTTCCAGCTTCATGTCCGATAATTCACTTTCCACAATTTCACGAGCAGATTCATAGACACGCTTGAATTTGATGGGAGACTGGTCAACATGATCGATAACTTCGGTAATCGTCTCTCCGGCTTTATCCTGGACTTCGATGTTCCAATGAACATTGTAGATCACTCCACTATCCACAAATTCCACGTTGCTTTCTATGCCGCTCTTTTCGATAAGCTCATACGTCTCTTGAAAGGGCTGCAAAGCTAAGACACAATCTCGCAAATTTGCTTCCATATAGCGATCAACATCTTCCTTTATCTGAAGCAATGAAGGAATGAACAGCTGATTGCCATAAGCCCAATATGGAACGGTTTGAAATGGTGACACTTTCAAGCGAAGATTGGGATCATCTGCAATCTGGACGGGAACATCAAGATACCCTGCCTGTAATCCTAACCGAAACAAGACATCATCACCTATATCTAGCATACAAGAAGTGATCAAACTTTCCACCTTGCCTTTGGTGGTAGGAATGATTTCTTCCGTGGCAAAGGAAACGAGCTCTTTCCTCAGCGAAATAACTAAGATCATGACCAGCAGAAGAACTAAGCCAATGATGATAAAAAGAGTGACCTGCCCTTGCTTGCCAACAATCCCTGAAAAACGGCAAGACCACGGAGAACTGAAACTATTTCTAGCACGATTCCACCTCTTTTTATACATGGCTTTAAGAAGAGTAAATTGGTTTATAAAGCTTGTGTTGATGTAGCTACGGAAAAAAGGGTTGAAATTTGATATTTATTCGTCAGATTATTCCCTTTACAACAAAGTGTCGTTTACCAAGAGACGTAACACTTAGATTTAGCCCTACTTTTCGGAGCTGCTCTTTGATCTCTTGAGGAGTAAATGCAGCAAGAAGGGAGTTGTAAAAGTCTCGCTTTAAAGTAGGATGTTCATGTGCAGAGATTTGTTCTACTATCTCTTTAGCATTTAAGACAGATTCTGGCCGTTTAAGGTCCATGACACAAATAGCTGTTCCTTTTGATGCGATATCCTTAATGTATCTCCAAAAAATAGTGGGGTCTTTGAAATGGTGTAAGGTGTCCTTTGAAATAATGAGCTTAATGTTTTCTGTGATCTTAAGATCAGGGATAAACCCTTGGATGATTTCAATTCTTGTAGTTAATTCCGCTTGCTCTACTTTTTTTCGGGCTATTTTTACCATAGCTTCTGAGCCATCAATACCTATCAGATGGATAAGGTGATCAGCCTTTGCCAACGAAATGCCGAGATCAGCAGGTCCACAGCCAAGATCAAGTACGATGTGTAAATATCTTGAAAATTCTCGTTGAAGTATCTCTAAAAATAACTGATTTGAATCGGAGAAATCAGCTTCTGCATAGGCCTGCACTTGCTCTTCATTATCCATAATTCCCCGTTCCGTGATTCGTTTCATGGTCTGGAATAATATTCGATTATCTTTTGATAGCATTCTATTGGAGTTTGAACATCTCTAAGGTGTTGGAGGAGGAGTTCAGAGTTGAGTTCTGTAGTAAACCATCCAAAAAATGCCTGTGGTTGAGTATAGTATTCTACATTTCGATGTACTATCCCCCAGCGTAGCAGTTCCATGGCTACCATACTCCCTTCAGTTAGAGGAGGGGAAGGAGGAAGAGGAGTACTGGAATCAAAAGTTTTTGCTAGGCCCACTATCTTCATCTCAATCGGGTCTTATAATATTTTATCCTATTCTGTCCTGGAACAGCGGACATTTCCTCAAAATGGGTTATCCCCATATCTCTCATCCCTCTTACTAATCCGTCCAGTTGCCGGTTATCAACGTAGGGAGGTTTCTGTTCCGGCCACCACGTCGTGGAAAAAAGGTCCATGACATTCCCATCATACCCACGCTCAAGAAAGGCTCTGGCAACTTTGGTGAGATAAGTAGTTGGTTTATCCCTTCCGGCAAGTTTGAGCATCCGTACCCCCATCTCTTCATACAATGCAACATCCTCCGGCCTTATCCATGTAGCATTAATAAAATCCAGTGGATTTTCAGCTCTAGCTTGATTACAGAATTTTTCGTGTCTATCGCTTGGTTTCTTACCTTGTTGTGATGCTCTGCTGAGAGTACGATAATGATCCCTCATGATGGGGCATTCATATTGGCACATTTCATTAGCAAGCAATTCTATCTCAACACCAGCTTCCCTTGCAGCGGCTATAATCCTAGGAAGCTGATCCCAGTTTCTAACTGTCGATTGATGTGGAATTATTCGTTTAATGGTATATTTACCAGCTAACCTCTTTATTTCTTCTGCATCACGTACCCCCCGCACTATGGAAATACAGACAGGTATATCAGGATGATTTCCTCGCAGAAGTTCTAAGAACGAATCATGGGCAACAGTTACTATATCCGGTTGGACTTTTTCTATTACAGCAGCGATATCTTTACTAGCCCTAGCTCTGTCTTGAGGAGCAAGATACGAGTTAAACAAATAGTTCACTTTTATTCCAGCTTCTCGTGCTGCGGCAAAATGCTTTTG